>Ga0075418_10000275_pt1 | contig 51700 bp, 72 predicted proteins | sample SoiMetdeltSBSDD2_FD_81776 | JGI IMG/M metagenome (GOLD analysis project Ga0075418, IMG submission 81776) | Bulk soil microbial communities from a Populus tree surrounding site in Tennessee, USA - Soil MetaG P. deltoides SBSDD2 | ecosystem: Environmental > Terrestrial > Soil > Tree plantation...
CCCGGGACTCGCCTTCTGCGAACCGGTATTCATTGCGTACCATGACACGGACGCATGGTGTGTATCTGGCAGTGTCGGACATGCATTCCCACTTGCGCGCCCCGTGGTGAGTATGACCGAGTCGATCTGTGGTCACCGGCGGTGGGCCAATCGTCACCTCTGGAGTCACCAGTGAGGCCGGTTGAATTTCTGCACCCGGGTATCGACACGATGTTCTTGCGCGGGCGTGACGGTCGGGCGCTGATCTTGTCTCATTGGCACAATGACACCCCCGAGGGTTTTAACTTTGCGTGGGGCAAGAGCCCGTGGAAATACGGTCGAGCGTATCGCGAGTTGGATGTCCGCATGGCGTATGCCGCAAATGCGCTTAGGCGTATGTGCGAGGTCACTCCGCAGGTATCATCCCCTGTTGCGTTGATTGATCCGGACACGGGGGACACGGGTTTTTACTGGGAGGCGTGCGAGTGACGATCGTTCATGACGTCGCGCGGAACGCGCTATCGCCAATTTCCGTTGTTGACGTACCTTCGTTCTTTTGGCACCACGATTGGCAGGACCGGGCCCCGGCCTTCTTCGTCTGGCCGCGCTACTACGGCTGGCACCGGTTGCGTCGCCGCGCTGCCGAGGTCACGCCGTGGCTGGCACCGGAGGCGGCGCCGTGGATGCACGCCTGGCCCTTGAGCATTCGGCTTGTGGGGCGGCTGGAGCCCTGGCCGCGGGTTGTGCCGCGCCGGACGCTTCCCGAGCGGGTGAACGCGCCGTAGGCTGCTGACCAGCGAGGGGAGTCTCACGATGCCGCTGGTCATGGTCACCGTGCACGGTGGGTTCGAGGCGCCCGGCGGAGCCGCGGCGGACGGCACGATCGTGTTCACCCTGTCGCGTCTGCTACGCGACCCGCTCGGCAACGTGCTCTACTCGCCCACCGTCTGGGCGATCCCGCTGGACGCGAACGGCGAATTCAGCGTCAGCCTGCCGGCCACTGACTCCCCTGACGTCACGCCGCAGGATTGGGCCTACCGGGTCACGCTTCACCTGGAGCCTGACCATGACGAGACGTTTCAGCTCCAGGTGCCCGCGGCCACCGTGGGTGTACTGGAGCTGGCTGACGTCGCGCCGGCCGTCATGCCGATAACGCTGGTCAGCTACGCCCTGGCCAGCCACACACACCCCGGCAGTACGCCGAGCGCCACGGTGGTCAGCGAGACCACCTACGGCCAGGCGCCGGCCGCGGGCGTGGCGGCGAGCTTCTCCCGCGGTGACCACACCCACGGCACGCCAGCCGCGGGCGCTGGTGCGCACACGCACCCGGAGTCCGAGGTGGTTGACCTGGAGGCAGACCTCGCCGCCAAGGCCGACCTCGTACACACCCACGATGAGGCCGACGTCACCGGACTGGTGACCGACCTTGCCAGCAAGGCGCCGGCCGTCCACGGCCACGTGATCAGTGAGACGGCCGGGCTGTCAGCTGCGCTGGCCAGCAAGAGCGACACCGGTCACGCCCACGTTCAGGCGGACGTGGTTGACCTTGTGGCGAACCTGGGGACCCTCACCGCCGACGTTGCCGCCCGCTCCCTGCTCGGCCATGTGCACTCCGCCGTTGACGTCACGTCGGGAGTCCTGGCCTTCGCGCGGTTGCCAGTGGGCACCACTGCTGGCACGGTGGCCGAAGGTGCCCACGCCCACACTCAGGCGGACGTGAGCGGCTTGGTGGCCGACCTGGCGGGTAAGGCCGCCGCGGTGCACGCTCACGCACAGGCCGACGTCACGGGACTCACGGCAGCCCTGGCAGGCAAGTCCGACACCGGGCACGTACACGCTCAGGCTGACGTGACGGGGCTGAGTGCTGCGCTCGCGGGCAAGAGTGATGTTGGCCATGTGCACTCCGGCGGCGACATCACCAGCGGCACCGTGGCTACGGCACGCCTGGACGTTGGCGCCGCGGCGGGACAGGTCGCGGCCGGCGACCACACTCACGACGGTGCCGCCATCACGACCGGCACGGTGGCTACCGCCCGTCTCAGCGTCGGCACGACGGCCGGCACCGTGGCCGCCGGAGACCACGGCCACGACGCGGCGGCGATCACCAGCGGAACGCTGGTGGTGGCGCGTCTTCCGGTAGGCACGACCGCCGGCACCGTGGCCGCAGGCGATGATGCTCGGATCGTCGGCGCGCTTCAGGCGGGCAACAACCTGTCCGAGCTGGCCAGCGCCGCCACCGCTCGGACGAACCTGGGACTCGGTAGTCAGGCGACGCGCGACCAGGAATTCATGTACCTGGCGGCCGACGCGACGGCGATCAACAACAATGCCGTATTGGCGAACCTTGCTCCGACGCGCCTGAAACTTCCCGTTGAGACAAGTAAGACGTATCTCCTTGAGGCAACGGTTTTCGTGGACACGGGCAGTACTCCGGACTTCAGGGTTGGCTTGACCTTTCCTGCGGGGTGTACGGGCAAGTGGTGGGGCGCCCCGGCCCGCAACACCGCCGACACTGCCTCGAACTTCACGGCGGTGTCCATCGCCACGGCGCTCACGCACGGCGGCGTTGCGTCGGGTACAGAGATCGGCGCGAAGTTCGAGGGGATAGTTCACGTTTCAACTACCGCCGGTGAGCTTGAGCTACAGGCTTCCCAGAACACCGCGACGGCGACGAACACCGTGGTCAAGGCGCAGACCTGGATGCGTCTCGTAGAGGTGGCTTGACAACCCATCGGGGTGAGGGTAGTGTTTGCCCTGCCGGCGAGCGGCGCCGGGCACGGAGAAGGGCAGAGAACATGACACTCGCAATGGAGCTTCGGGCCAGGCAGTGCACCCGCTGTGGCGGCAGCGGCCAGTACCGCGCCTACGGGAAATGCTTCGCGTGCAACGGCACCGGACACATGGCCAGCCTTCCGACCGCCCCGGAGGAGCGTAAGCGGCTGGCTGACCGCACGTCGCTGAACGCCGTACTGGCCAGCATCCCGGCGAGCCGGTACGCCCTGCCGAACGTCGGCGCCGGCAAGGCCGCTGACGGCAGCTGGCTCCGCTGGGACTTCTTCGAGGTGGTCGAGCGTCGCGGCGGACGTCGGTACCTCAACCGCCTTGTGGGCGCGCCTGGTGACTGGAGCCGTGAATGGCTGTCGCTGACGCTCCAGACCTACGCGGCTGGTCACATCGCAGAAGACCCGAGGTCTGCGGCCATCGCCTATGCGCAGCAGCACGGGCGCTGCGCGGTTTGCGACGCGCCGCTGAGCAACCCGGAAAGTATCGCTCGCAGTATGGGGCCGATCTGCGCGAAGCGCTTCGCCTGACATCGCCTCCACAATCCCCGGGAGACATCTCCCGGGGATTGTGGCATTCTGGGCTCATGATCTGCCGCGGACGGGACGGAGAGAACTGCGCGAGCGTCGCTCGCGCAGGCGCTACCACCTGCGCAGCGCACGGTCCGGTGCGCCTGGCCAGAGTGGGCGAGACGCGCCCCGCCGTCATTCCCACGCACCCTGAGCGGCGCGTGGCGCTCCAGCCCGTAGACCCCGTCGAGGCAATTCAGGAGAGCCTCGCGGTGTCTGCCGCTTGGATCGAGCTTATGGGCTCCGAGCTACAGCGGGCCGTCGACGCCGCGGACGGCGACGTCACGAAGGCGCTCGTGGGTAGCTCCTACGTGGTGACGCCGGATGGCAAGCGGGTCAAAACCGGCGAGTACATGCGGACGCTCGCGTACATGGAACAGCGCGAGCGGGAGAACTACGCCCGCCTTGCGGCGCAAGCGATCAAGCTGGACATCCGGGCGCGCAATCTGGTCCTACAGCAGGCGCAGGCGGGAGTCATCGCCGCCCGCGTACTGGAGGCGCTGGAGCTGCTGGAGCTGACGCCCGGTCAGCGGCGCACGGCGGCAGAGGTCGTGCCCGCGCAACTCAGCCGACTTTCCGGCTGATAAACCCTCCGCCCCGACTTGCATTGCCGGGGCGGAGGGTTTATGGTTCCGGGCATGGCAGAAATCGTGTCCCGAGTGGACGACATCGACAACTCAGTTCCGGCGGTGGACACCGTCCAGTTCTCTTTCCGCGGCGAGACCTTCGAGCTGGACCTGGGCGCGGAATCCCTCGCGGCGTTCCAGGAGTCCGCCGACTACTGGACGGCCCACGCGCGCAAGCTCAGCGCCCGTGCCGCGTCCGCGACGAAGGGCAAGGGGAAGGGCAGGGGGGGCGCCACCGACCCCGACAAGTCCAGCGACGCGCAGAAGGCGCGAGACTGGGCGCGCGCCCAGGGCATCGAGGTTTCGGCGCGTGGTCGCGTGCCGGCCGAAATCATGAGCCAGTACCTCGATGCCACGAAGCGCAACACGCCGGCTGGCACCGTGACGCCGCAGGCCGCCGTCGCGTCGGACACCCCGCTGATCCCGGGTGACGTGCCCATGGCGCCCGTCTTCGCCTGACCTTCCCCCGGCCTCCTCTACGTACTCCCGCGGAGCCGTCACCCCGTCCGATCACCGGGCGGGGTGACGTGTTTTCCGGACAGGGTTGACAACCCATCACGGTCAGGGGTAGGGTTTGGGTTGTCAGCACGGGGCATGACGGAGAAGGGCAGGCATCATGAGCCAGATTGAGCCAGGTCAGAGCGAGGAAAGCTTTGCCGCCCTGGGCGCGTGGGAGCGTGCGGTGAATGTTACCGGTGAGGCGCGGTCCGTTCGTATTGGCATTGAGGTCCAAATGAGCAGGCTCCGGCGTGAACTACAGGCAGCACGCACAGAGGAGAAACGACTTCAGCGCGTCGAGGATGCGGCACTGCGGACGTACGAAGCCACGCCGTGGGCTCGCCCCTGACTGCATCCCGGCCGACCACTCCAGAAAAGCGCCCCTCACGCTCGACGTGAGGGGCGCCGTAGTATCCGGCCATGGTCGTGCTCATGGACGAGGTAGCCGAACAAGTCCGGCGCCGTATGCTGGCGCTGGCCTCCCCGGCCGACCTGGCCAGCGTCTGCGACCCGTCCTACGTCCAGCGCGATCACCTCGTGCTGATCAGCGACGAAATCGCCTCTGCCGCCCCTGGTGACCGTCTGGCCATCTCGACCCCCCCGCAGGTTGGCAAGTCCGTCACGGCCGTCCAGTGGGCGGCGTTCTGGCGTCTGGTGCGCAATCCAGGTGCGCGCCTGGTCATTGCCTCCTATGCCCAGTGGTTGGCGTCAGCGTCGGGCCGGCGCGTGCGTGACCTCGTTGCCGAGCACGGCCCGGCGCTGGGGGTGTTTCTCTCGCCCACGCGCCAGGCCGCCGAGGACTGGGAGACCACCGCGGGCGGCGGCGTGCGCTCGGTGGGCATCTCCACTGGCCTGACGGGTAAGCCCGCCGATGCCCTGTTCATTGACGACCCACACAAGGACCGTGCCGAGGCTGACAGCCGGGTCTATCGCGAACGCGTCTGGGAATGGTGGACGTCGGTCGCCCTGTCTCGTCTGGCCCCTGGCGCGCCGGTCGTGCTCGTCATGACGCGCTGGCACCCCGAGGACCTGTGGGGCAAGGTGCTGGCGCACGAGCCCCAGCGCTGGCGCCAGCTGGTCATGCCGGCCATTGCGCGCGCCGCTGACGATCCCCTGCGGCGCGCGGTCGGTGCGCCGCTGCCACACCCCCGCCTTGATCCCGCCAACGCTGCAGCGCTCCTGGAGCACTGGCGCGCCGTACAGCGCTCGGCAGGTGTGCGCACCTGGGGCTCGCTGTACCAGGCCGAACCGACGCCGGGCGGCACAGCGTTGCTGGCGGAGGGGCTCGTGGTTGAGCGTCGCTGCCTGCCGCCGCTGTGCACCCCCGTGCCAGCCTCGCGCGTGGCCGTGGCGGTCGACCCATCCGGCGGTGGGCGCGACCTCGCGGGGATCATCGGCGGGCACCTGGGCACCGATGGCCGCCTGGCATTCACCCACGATCGGAGCCTGAACGGATCCTCGGAACAGTGGTCGCGTGCGGCGTGCCTGCTGGCCTACGAGATGGGCGCGGATTCCATCGTGGCAGAGCGCAACTACGGCGGAGACATGGTCCGCCTCACCCTGCGCACTGCGTGGGCGGCGCTCGAGGCCGAGGGTCAGGTGGACGGGCTCCCGCCGGCCGTGACCACGGTGCATGCCCGGCGCGGGAAGGCGCTGCGGGCGGAGCCCGTGGCGCAGCAATGGATGGAGAATCGCTGCTACACCGGCGCGTACCTGCCCGACCTGGAGAGCGAGTGGTGCACCTGGCACCCGGAGGCGGGCTACTCGCCGGGCCGCCTGGACGCCAGCGTGTATCTCGCCTATCACCTGCTGCCGACGCCTGGTGCGTCGAATGCGGTCATTCAATCGGCGGGCGCGGTGCGTCTACGGTAGTCGCGGTCTGCGGTGTGTCCGACATGCCAGTGTGGATACCCTGTCTTGCCTAGTCGATAGTCGTCATTCCACCAGCATGGATAGGGCAACTTGATTTCGGCCGCCCTAGGGTGAAGTGATTCGGCACGTTCACGCCATTTGGCGTTAAGGTCCATAGCATGAGCGAGGGCCGCCGCCCGAGTTAGATGCTTAATCTTTCTCTTATGACCGTATTTGTATGCACGGTATGGGTGATCTTTCTTTAGCGCCACGGGTCGTACCGGTCCCATCGGTTTGGGCGACATAGATAAATGCTTGCCTTATCCATGGCCTCTTGCCATGTCAGACCAAATTCCCCGAATTCCCTATTCCCAGATATGACGCCCCATCCTCCCTGGTACCTTGAGACCTTGCACCTGTCGGGCCTGATTAGGGCTGGCAATTTGCGAATACACGTACGGCAGTCGCAGGGATAGCGGCTCGTCATCGCCACGGGTCGTACCGGTCGTAGCCGTTGGGGCGGCAGAGGTACGCGCTGGCTGCATCCATGGCCTGTTGCCATGTCAGGCCGAAGGCGCTGAATTCCCGGTCGCCCGAGATGACACCCCAGCCCATGCCGTACTTTGAGATGTCGCACTTGACGGGGTATTCACAGTCGTGGAGGCGTGCCTCACCCATGCAACCATCGGATGATGACGCGTCGAAGTCCCGACAGCAGTCCTCGCAGTACGCTTCGTATTCGTTACGCTCTTCGTTCCACCATGTCTCGGTGAGTTTCATTGGCTTACCTTCGGGGCCAGGGCGGTTACCAGCTGCCCCAGAATCGGGACAAGGTCCGCGAAGTCGAATTGATCCTGGGCGACCAGGTCGGGGACTTCGCCCAGCTCGGGGGCGTGCTCGTAGCAGCTGGTTACAATCAGCCGGGCTATCTCCGCCCCGAGTCCCTCACAGTGATTGCCGGGCTCCCCAGGCTTGCACATTTCGATACTGCCGATACTGGTATAGATGCTGAACAGGGGACCGTAGCAGCTGTCGACGGTGAACCGGGGGGCGCTCATCCGTGCGGGCATTTTCCGCACCGGGAGCATTCGCCGCAGATGTCACAGGGGTCACAATTCATCCCTCGACAATACGTCGCGGTTGGACGCCGTGTCAACCAGCTGGGCAGCTTGACTACCCATCGAGGTTGTGGGACGCTCGGGGCTCAGTGCCAGATGGCCGTGGCCAGTACGGTGCCGGCGCCGACGAGCAGGGTCGCAGCAATGCCGAGGAGGGCGAGGATGGTGGTTCCGATGCGTTCCCGCCAGCGCTCCAGCGTGCTGAGCCGTGAGCTGTGTGCCTCTACGTGGACGTCGTGCACCTCACGCAGCACGCGCTCACTCAACTCTGTGCGTAGACGGGAAAGGCTTTCGTGCATCTCTGCACGGATGCCGGCCATGGCCGCCACCGTCGCGTCACCGCTGGCCCGCACTTCGCCGGACAGGCGGTCCAGGCGCCACGAGAGGTGCGCCAGCGATGGCTCCTCGTGTGGCGCGGTGGTCATGAGCCTCACCGTACCGGTACGTCAACCCTGCGCAACGGTACTGACGGTATGTCTGACCTGGCACCTTGCTGCCACTATCCGTGAGGAGGCTCACTCGTGAGCGAGACGGAGTCCACCCCGCGGCCCGCGGCAGAGCCACGCCCCGAGGGAATCACCGCCACCGAGGCAGCCGCGCTCATGGGCGGAGTCTCGCCGGTGACGGCGCGGGAGAATCTCCGACGCTGGGGCGTCAGGCCGATTGCCGTAGCGAAGGTCACGCGCGGTTGGGAAAATCTATTCGATTTGGAGGCCGTAAAGTGGGCAGTGGCAAATCGGCCCGGCCGTGGCCGGTGGCGAGCGAGGAAGACGGCGACGAATTCCCCGTCAGAGTAAAGATACATGCGAGTGCGATGGAGGCACCCAGCGCCCGCAGGATGGGGTTTGCCAGCCCCTGGCACGGCGCCGACCCTCACTTTTCCTGGGGGCCGGACACGCTTTCGCCCTGGCCTCCGGCGCCTGACCACACGGGAAGGCTTAAGCGTGCGGGGCTGGCGAGGGATGTCTACGGCGGCGACATTCGCGCTGCCTCCGCGCGATTCCTTCTCCATGATAGTCAGCCTTTCGCACTTCCCACGACCGGCCCCTCTATGCGGGGCTGTCGTGAGCCTAGACCTCTGGCTCAAGGGCCGACGCATGATGGTCAACGGCATTAGCTTTTCCGAGCCAGTGCGGCGAATGTACGTTCATCACTCCGTCGTGATGCCCGAGCTCCTCTGGGAGGAGCGGAACCTAATCCCCGTCCTGCCCTACGTCCACACCTGGCCGGCGTATCAGGTCATGACGCCTGACGGTCGGGTGCGTTATCTTTCGTTGCGGAAAGTCCCGGGCATTCACGCCACTGCGCTTTATGTTCGGTTCGAGCAGGATTCCCCGTTCCGCCTTCCTCGCATCCGTCGACTCTCCTGGGAGTATGCATGACAGACTTTCAACTCTCGGCCGTGTGCGTCCTCGTGGGCATCCTGGCTAGCGTGCGCATCACGCAGGCCATCGCCCACGATGACATCGGGACACCGATTCGTATCTGGCTTCTCCGCGCGATTAAGCGTCGGACGAAGCGCGCCGTAAACCCCTGGCCTGAGTGGGTGGAAAACGGTCCGCACTGCCCCTGGTGCGTAGGCTTCTGGGTGAGCCTGGCCATGTGCCTCGTGGCGCTGGTCAGCGTCGGGTCAATCTATAACCCGGGCGACCGCTTCCCGGCTGGCGTCTACCTCGTACTCTTCACCCCGTGGGCCGTGGCCTGGATAGTCTCGTATCTGGCTTCGAGAGAGTAGGCGCATCATGCCGGACTGGCTGGAATTCATCCTCGTTGCGGTCGGCGTCTTTACGGTTTCCATGATCTGCCAATGGTGGATTGACAACTAGGAGGATGAAAGTGAAGTTGCTTGAGTGTCCGCATTGCAAGGTGCCGCTCACCGGCGCGCTCTGGGACTACGGGGCGGACCGGGTGGTCGTGCACCCGTGCGATCACGCCTTTGATCTTGAGGCCGCCGACGCCGATGGCTTGTCAATGCCAAGCCTGGACAGCTTGGAGCTGGCGAAAGAACCGGACGCATCCTAGGCGGAAACGCCCCCCCGCGCTACACTCCGCCTCAACTGGCAGGGTCACGGCGTAGGGGGGCGTTCTTCGTTGGTACGTAACCTCTGGCCGCGGCGCGCGGCCGGCGCACCGGCAGGACTCACCGCTGCCGCCGCAATCGTGAGCGTGCCCAAGCTCAAGGCGGGCGGCGGCTCCTCGCGCGCCGGAGGCTCGGGGTCGGAAGGCTGGCGTTACCTGCGCCGCACGGGCGAGCTGGGCGACCTTGTGCGCTGGCGCGCACAGAGCCTCTCGCGCTGTCCGCTGGAGCTGTATCGGCAGAGTGCCGACGATGATGCCGAGGACGAACCGGTCACCGAGGGTCCCCTCTACGAAGCGGTGCGGGACATGTGGCCCACCGACTCCGACCAGGCCGCCATGCTGGCGCGCTGGTCAGTGCTGCGTGACGTCCCCGGAGAGGGGTGGCTGGTCGGCTACCCAGACAAGGAAGCGCCCGGCGGCGTCACCTATACGTTGGCCTCAACTGCCGAAATCGACACCGCGGGAAAGCTGCCGATACTCAGGACGATGGACGTAGAGGTACCTCTGAAAGAGGATTCCTTTGTCGCCCGCGTCTGGAATCCGGACCCCGAGGTAAGCTCGCGCGCCTTCTCTCCGACCATTCCCCTCCTTCCCGTCCTCAAGGAAATGGAGGAGTTGGAGAAATACATCTTTGCCAGGATCGATTCCCGACTTGCCGGTAACGGCATTCTGTTCCTTCCGCAGGAATTCTCTCTGCCGAAGGCGACGACGGACGGCCTTCATGAAGACCCGTACATGGCGTCCCTTATCGAGGGAATGACCACCCCAATTCGGGACCGCTCCGTTGCCTCCGCTGTCGTCCCCCTGGTTTCCCGGGGGCCGGGTGAGCAGATCAAGAACATTCTTCGGATGCAGTTCGGGGAGACGCTCGACCCGCAGGCCATCCCTCAGCGGGACGCCTGCATTCGTCGTATCGCTCTCGGATTCGATACGGCCCCGGAGCGCCTGACGGGTATGTCTCAGGGTAGCCATTGGACGGCATGGAAGGTGACCGAGGACGATGTGATTTACCGCATCGTCCCAGCGGTGGAGAATTTCGGGCACAACATCCGCAAGGTCTTCTTGGGGCCACTGGCCAAGAAGCTCGGAGTAGAAGACTGGCGCTCCTACTACTTCCGGGTCGACCCGACCGCGCTGCTGTTGCGCCCCGACCGTGGCGAGGACGTCACGCTAGCCTATGACCGCGGCGAGGCGGACGGCGACGCGCTGCGTGAGGCGCGAGGCATCCCGGACAGCGCGAAGCCGTCTCACGACGAACGCCGTCAGCGAATCCTGATCGAGCTGGCCAAGGCCAGCCCCGAGCTGGCCGCCCCCGTCCTTCACCTGGCTGGCGTGCTGGACGAGTCCGAGGCACGCGCACTGCTGGCCCTCATGCCCGGCGCTGCGCTGGCCCCGGCGCCGTTGCGCGTGGCTGCCCAGCCCGAGGAAATTCAGGAGACCACCGAGGACGCGCCGGAGCGCCCCACGACCGCGCCCGTCCCGGACTCCACCCCGCCGGCCCTGGCCGCCAGCATCTCCGTCGCCAGCGCGCGCGCTCACACCGCCCGCGTCGTGGGCGATCTGGCCGTGCGGCGCGCGCTGGAGATTGCCGGCAAGCGGGCGCTCCCACGCACGCGCGACGCAGCGAAGTACGCCGACTCGCCTGCGTGGGAGCTGCATACCCGCCACCCCGTGGCGACCGACCAGCTCGACCGTGTGCTGTCCGGAGTCTGGACTTTCCTGGACGGCACCGCGTCGGCGCCACTGGTGGCCAGCCTCGACCGTTACGTGAGGATGCTGCTGGTCTCCGGCCGCCGGCACGACGCCACGATGCTCGGGCGCGTCGTAGATTCCGCTCTCGCTGGCGAGCCCGATGGCTCCGCCGCGTAGGGCGCCCGAGCGCCAGGCCGCGCGTGCGGACTTCGCCGCCCTCTACAGCCGCATGCTGGCCGAGATGGCGCCCGCGGTGCGCTCGGCCATGGCGGAGTTTCTCGACGTCGCCCGCCGGGCCATGCTCGACCGCGAGCCGCCCGATGTCCAGGCCGCCGGCCCCCCGCCTGACCCGTCTTACTTTCCCGGGCAAGCACTTTGGCGGGCGATCGTGGAGCGCTGGCTCACGCCAGTCATCTCCGGTTTCTGGGGCGAGAGCTTCGCGGAGACCGCCCTTGAGGCGAACATCTCCGACACCCCCTTTCGTGAGGCGTACTTGGAGGAGGTGTGGAACCGACTCGCCCACTGGCCCGATGAAGTGTTTGAGGAAATTCGTATCGAGATTGAAGAGAGCATTGACCTCGGGGAAAGCATTGACGAGCAGCGAGACCGCATAGGCGAGGTTCTGAATATCGACGCCATGTCGCGGGATATTCAGGATGAGATAGCCGAATTTGAGGCGGAGTTGCGACAGCTTGGCAGGCCGGACTCCGATGTCCCCGAGCGTGCCTCAATCGAGGCGGAGATTCGCGCGGAGATTGCCCAGCTTCACCAGCGTGCCGAGGTTGAAGACAGGCGCTGGCACCCCGCTGCTGAACGTATCGCCCGTACCGAAACGATCGGCGCGCTCAATGGCGGAAGTCACGCGGGGGCCATGGCCTGGACGCGAGAGACCGGCGAGCGGCAGTGGAAGGAATGGCTGGCTACCGAGGACGAGCGCACCCGGCATTCGCACGTGGTAGCGGACGGCCAGGTTGTCGAGCTTGACGAGAATTTCGAGGTGGGCCGTGCGGGGCTTCGCTTTCCCGGCGATCCCGCCGGCCCGCCAGGTGAGGTAATCAACTGTCGCTGTCGACCCCTGTACCTGGATATCACCGAAGCGCCGGAACGCATGGCGGCGTACGAAAGGAAGTTGACCGAAATGCAAGGTGACAACATCACCGCCGGCGCCCGGCGCCGTGCCGGCCCGCTGGTTGCCGAGCTGGATACCCCCGCCGGCACGCTCCGCGTCTACGACACTGTGGCCCTGGGGCGCGTCGCCGTCACGGCGTCGGTGCCGGTTGCGCCCGCTGCGCAGGACGAGGATGAAGAGGTGCTGGAGTCCGACCCGGGGTCGGCAGAGGAGGAGTCAGCCGTGGTTGCCAGCGTTGCCGGCAACGGCCTGGCCTACGACCCCAAGGCCCCCGCGGTCTGGGTGGCCGCCAGCGAGACCGAGACCGCGACGCCGCGCTACGACGCACCGCTGTACCCGCCGGCCGAATGGTTCGCTGACCCGCAGCTGCCGGAGTACGCGCCCTCGGTGACCGTGACCAACGAGGGGCGCGTGATGATCCGCGCCGCGCTGTGGAAGACGTGCCACACCGGCATCGACGGCGTGTGCGTCACGCCGCCGCACTCGCCGTCCGACTACTCGAAGTTCCACCTCGGGCAGGTTCAGACGGCAGACGGCTCACTCGTGGCCGCCGGCACGGTGGCGATCGAGACGCGACACGCCGACGCCTACGCCGATCCGAACCTCGTCAGCGCGCACTACGCCGACACCGGCGCCGCGGTGGCGCGCGTGCGCGCGGGCGAGGACGAGTACGGCATCTGGCTGGCTGGCTCGCTGGTGCCCGGCGTGACGGCGGAGCAAGTGGCCGCTCTGCTGGCCTCGCCCATCTCCGGCGACTGGCGTGACTTCGGTGGCGGCCTGGAGCTGGTGGCCGCCCTCGGGGTGAACTACCCCGGCTTCCCCGGCCACAGTCCCGACGAGCGCGCCACGGTACGCGTGCTGTCGGCCAGCGCGGCGCCGGGCACGGGGGCACACCTCGTGCTGGCTACGCGGGTGGAACAGCGCCCGGCGCCCGATGCGCTGGAGCTACGAGTGATCGACGCGCGGTTGCGCGAATACCGATAGGAGGCAGGAGTGGCGGGCAATTGCTTTTCGTGCGGTGGCGCTACGGCGCAACCCGCCGGTGACCAGGTGGCCGCTGGCGCCGCGGGCGGTGGTGCCTACACGGTTACGTGGCCTGATGGTACGGTGGTGACGTACCTCAACAAGACTGCGGCGGAAGGTGCCGTAGCCTCTGGCCCTCCGGGAGGCAAGATTTCCCGGAGGGTTTGAGGAACACAAAACCGCCCCCGCTTCGACGGGGGCGGTTTTGTTTTTGCTACTTCCCCGACTCCCCGAAGGGGGCGCGATGTTCCCGGATTGCCCGGGGGCCGTCCGCCAGTACGGCCGCGTCGATCAGGCGGACTCCGATCAAGCGAGCTTCGTCGGGGGTCATTGACTGGCCATTGAGTTGGACGAGCCCCGTGTGGGGATTGGCGAACACCTCGAACTTTGAGGCCAGGATGTCAGCCCTCAGTGCCTCGCCCGCCGTGCGGGTCCACCGCGTGTAGTGTCGGTCGGTCATTTTCTGCCCTACGCTTTCTCTAGTGTTTGATGCTGACGGTCAGGAAGAACATGGCGACGATGGCGAAGAACAGAACATAGCCGGTCATTTACAGTGCCTCCGCTCGGGGGAATTCATCGCCGCACTTGGGGCAATACCACTGGTCGGCCACCGGGACCTCCATCGCGCCGTGCCCATGCGGGCAGTGTCGGCGGAGATTGTCCAGAAGCCATTTCTTCACACCGTCGATACCGCCCACGGCGAGCGCGTCTGAGATGTCGCCCAACGCCTCCTGATAGCCGGTTGCGTACTGGGTACGCCTTGCGGTCATTTCTGCCCCTCCATGCTGTCGGGTCGGCTAATGGGAAGGTCTTGCAATAGGCCGAGCGCATGCGCCCATTCCCGGTAAATGCTGGCCTCAACTGGCCGGCACTGCTCAGAGCAGTACTCATCACATCCGGCGGTGGGGTCGCCGCACCCGCCGCAGTTCACGATCGAGCCAGCTTCCGCGCTTCGGGGTTGCCGATCATCACGGCCATACCCCATTCGCCCATCACGGGGCGACGGGAACCGCGCGGACGGCGGGGCCGGGCGGTTCCCGCAGCCGCTTTCGCGGCGTTGTACTCCAGCACTGCGGCATTGTGCTTGGCGACGCACTCGCCAGAGCCGCAGCTGACCGAACGGAATGACACGGTGTTGCCACATTCGTAGACGCAAGGGTAAGTCTTCGCGTTCATCGTCTGCCCTTTCTTCGCTCTGCCCTGACGACCCAAACCCTACGCTTCACCTCGATGGGTTGTCAACACCTAGCCGGTTAGAATTTCCAGTGCTACCATCCGCGCCAGGAGCCCCCCGCGCCGTAGCCGGAGTGGCACCGTGTAGGCCCTGTGCCGTGAGCCAGAGCGTTAACCCTCTGTTCTCACACGCGCACAGGAGTGCCGACCATGACTGTCACGCTCGAAAGTCTCACCGCGCCGGATGTCGATCTTGGCGCCACCCTGCGGGACCTCTCCGACGCCGACGCCGTCCGCCTACGTGGCGAGGCGCTGGCCAGCGCCCGCGAGCGCCGTGCCGCCGGCAACCTGGACGCCGAGGCCGCCGCTGTCGTCGCCCGCCTGCTCGACCTGGTGGAGGGTATCGACGCCGAGGACGACCGGCGTCAGGCCGACTCCGCCGAGGACGCGCGAATCGCGCGCCTGGCCGAGCGTCCCGCCCGCCCCCCGGCTGCGGCCCCCGAGACGCCGGCCGCAGCGCCCGCGCCGGAGGCGACTCAGCCCGGCGAGCCCGACCGCCCCAGCGAGGTCGCTCCGGAGCCCGCTCCCGCCCTGGCCGCCAGCACCACGCCGACCACCGGCGGTGCGACCACTCGCCTCCGCGCCCTGGCCGACTCCGCTCCGCCGGCCCGCCTGCCGGCTACCCCGCCCGCGGTCATCACCGCCAGCGCTGGTGCCCCGGACCGGCCGGGCCAGGTCATCGGCGTCCGAGAGTTGGCCCGAATCGTTGGTATCCAGGCCAGCAACCTCGGTGCTCACCTCGGTGGCGCTCGGGCTAACCACGGTCTCCAGGTGCACACGGCCACCGTGTCCGACGCGGCGGCCTACGACATCGCAGCGGTGGGCGAGAACGCTGCCGACGACGCCGCGTCGCTGGCTCGGCTCACCGATCACACGCGCCTGCCTGGCGGCAGCCTCACGGCCGCGGGCGGCTGGTGTGCGCCCTCAGTGCCCACCTTCGATATCTGCGCACCGGAGACCAGCGAGGGACGGTTCACCTTCCCCACGATTGCGCTGGAGCGTGGCGGCATTCTCCACTCGACCGGCCCCGACTTCGCTGCGATCTGGACCGGCAGCGGTTTCCAGCAGACCGAGGCGCAGGCCATCGCCGGCACGGTCAAGCCGTGCTACGACGTGCCGTGTCCCGTGCCGACCGAAATCCGCGCCGAGGTCGTTGGAACCTGCGTCAAGTCCGGCATCCTGACCAACAACGCCTACCCGGAGCTGGTCGAGCGAGTCCTGTCCGGTGCGCTGGTCGCGCTTGACCACCGGATCAACGCCGCCCAGATGGACGCCGCGGTAGCTCTGGCCGGCGCTGCGCTGGTGCTCACCCCCGCTGGTTACTGGAGCGCTCAGGGCACCTCGTCTGCCGTGCTGGACGCGATCCTCCTCCAGGCCACTGACCTCCGTTACCGCTACCGCCTCAGCCCCACCGCCATGGTTGAGGCAAAGGCGCCGTGGTGGCTGCTGCCGGAAATGCAGTCCGACGTCAGCAAGCGGACCGGTGTCAATCTGCTCGACGTCACCGAGGCCACCGTGCGCTCGTGGTTCGCCGCACGGAACATCGCCATCGAATTCGGCTACAACTGGCAGGACGGCCTGACCAACCCGGCCGGCGGTTTCGGCAACGCCGCTGCCGCGGTGGCCTGGCCCACGTCGGCGGAGATCCTGGTCTACCCGGCCGGCGCCATCGTCACCGCGGTGGAACCGCTGATCAATATCAACACCGGCATCTACGCCCCGCCGGACCTGAACACCAACACCTACACCGCGCTGTTCACCGAGCGCAAGATGATCACTTTCCTCAATTGCACGACGGTCCGGCGCATCACCGTCCCGACCTGCCCGAGCGGCAACACCGCCAACGCGGTCGACATGGATTGCGGCGCCTAATTCATGGCGCCCAATCGGAATACGGAAAGGGGGGAGTGAGCAATGGCACAGTCGCGGGCATACATTACCGCCGCGCCAGTTGAGCCGTACAAGTACGGTTTGCTGTCTGCCGCGTCACTCCCCCCCGAGCCGCGAAAGTGGCGTGCAGGTGTCACCTGGCAGACCGATGCCTGCACGCCCGTACAGGTTCTGCGCAGTGACTGTGTGGTCGGCGGGGAACCCACGGCGAAAGTCCCGGTCGAGGCGCGCCCCGCCGAGAACGCCGACCCGTTCGTGGTGTCGCTGCTGTCCAACTGCAAGTTGGTCACGCTCGAGGAGGCCGCCGGCTCCACGCGGCGGCGCTTCGAGCTGGGCGCGCCGCGGGCCATCGAGCACGCGTTCTGGTTCGGGGACGTCGCCAACGTCCCCGCGCTGGTCACCGGTACGCCTACGGTACTTGCGCCCACGGCCAGCGTGGTGACTGCCATCGGCCGGCTGGAGAAGGCGCTGGCCGGTGTCTACGCAGGCGTCGGCGTGATCCACACCGACCGTCTCGTAGCCTCCGCCCTGGCCGACCGCATGCAGATCACGGGCCAGGGCGGGGCGGTACTGCGGACCAACCTCGGTACGCGGTACGCCTTCGGCGCTGGCTACGACTCTTCCGTGGGACCGACCGGCCAGGCCACTGCCGCGGGCGATGCGTGGCTTTTCGCCACCGGCGCCGTCCAGGTGTTCCGCTCCGAGATTTACCCGGAGCAGGGAACGCAGATCAATCCGCCGACCAACGAGATTTTTTCGCTGGCGGAACAGACGGTGCTCATTACCCGGGACTGTGTGACCTTCGCAATCAAGGTCACCGGATTGGACGTGTAATGGTCATCATCTTCCCCGCCCCCGGTGAGGACCCCGCTGACGTAGCGCGAACGCTGCTAGAACTGGCGGGCGACGAGCGTGAGCAGCGTCGGCGCGTGGCTACCGTCAGCGGTGGCTTTCTTGTGGACGACGACCTCGCCTACGCCTACGGAATCCGCGAACCGAATGATCCACAGGACAATCCACAGTCTGTGGATAACAAGCCGTCCAAGCGTACCCCCCCGGCGCTGCCGAAAACCAGAAAGGAATAAACCACATGGCAATCAAGTGTTGGGGTGAGGCTCGCGGTAAGCGGGTGCGGCTCACTCGTGAAAACGCCTGCGGGACTATTCAGTCCGGCGCAAATGGTCAGATCGTTCTGGAGTGCGTGGCGTCCCTTTCGTGGGAGCCCGAGACCGACACCTCCGACGCGATCGAGCTTCGCAACATGGATGGCGGATTTTGCGACCCGCTTCCCGGCTGTGAAACGATCAAGTGGCTCAACGTCACCATGGTCCTGAACAAGATCGACCCGACCGTATTTGAAATGGCGTTCGGCTGGCCGCTCGTACTGGACGGCGCGGGCGACACGGTCGGCTATCGATTCCGCGACTACAAGTGCGATCAGAGCTTCGGCATCGAGGCATGGTCGGATATCCGCGGTGCCGCCTGTGGTGCGACTGCGCAGTACGGCTACACCCTGCTGGCCCACACCAGCAACTGGACGACTGCCGAGCGGCAGGTGTCCAGCGAGGTCGGCGCGATCACTCTCACCGGCCGGGCGCTGCGCAACAACGCCTGGGGTGCTGGTCCGTACAACGTCGTGACCGATGCCCTACTGGCGCCGTCCCCGCTGCTGGTGCCGCTCGACCCGAACTTGGACTTCGGAGAGCAGCAGCTGACCACCGTCGCCCCGCCGGCCGCCGTGTGCGGTGCGCAGACGCTGACTCCGGTCTAAGCCAGTGGCGGAGCCGTGCGGCTGGGAGCCGGCCGTTGACTGCTGCTCTGTGTGGGGTGACCTGCCTCCCTCCACACAGAGCAGCGCCGCGGCCCTGGCGGGGTTCATCGTCTGGGCGCTGTCCGGACGACAGTACGGGCTGTGCCCGCGGGTGCTGCGCCCGTGCGCACAGCCCTGCGGTGGCAGCACGTACGCCAGCGCGTACCGGTTCGCCAGCGGCTACGGCGGCGGCGAGATGTACCCGGCGATCCTGGCCAGCGGCGAGTGGATCAACATCGCCTGCCGCTGTGGCGACCCGTGCGATTGCACCACGGCGGACAGTGTCGTACTCCCGCCGCAGGCGTACTCCGTCACGGCCGTCAACGTGGACGGCGTCGACATGCCGAACTGGAGCTACCGCGACCACCAGCGGCGCCTCTACCGCACAGACGGCAATCCCTGGCCGCTGTGCCAGGACATGAGCAAGCTTGACACCGAGCCTGGTACGTGGTCGGTGGAGATTCTCCACGGTGTCCCGATTCCGCCCGGCGGGAACGAGGCGGCCGGAGCCCTGGCTTGCGAAATTGGGAAGTCCTGCGCTGGCCTCCCGTGCATTCTGCCCGACCGTGTCACGAGCATTACCCGAGAGGGGGTAAGCATGGAGTTTATCGACCCCCAGGAATTCCTGGACAAGGGGCTCGTGGGAATCCCGGCGGTTGACCGCTGGCTCCGTGCCGTCAATCCCTCCGCGCTGCCCATGGAGTCCTACGTTTGGTCGCCAGACGTCGCAACTCCCAGGTGGCAGTGATGGCCGTAGAGAATGTCATCCTGCCGCTTGCCGCACAGCTCCTGTCGGAACTGTGCGCCTGCCTTGCGGCGCACGAGGTCCCGGTTTGCCACTGCTGTTTCACGCTGAAAATCCCGGCGACGGCGGACCACTGCTGTAAGTGTCCGAGCGGGATTGGCCATGCCTGGCTGGGCATGGCCACCGCCTACCCGTCCGGGCGCTTCCCAGTTCCGCTCCAGACGGCCGTGGAATGCCCGGAGCCGTACACGGTCGCCGTCATGACCATGGGCGTCTGGCGCTGCCAGACGATCCCCAGCGATGGCAGCCCGCCGACGTGCGACGAGAAGACGGCGAATTTTGCCAGGGCTCTCGGGGACGGCGCGATCATGCGTTCCGTTGCCCGGAAGGTTCTGGCCGAAAGGACGTGGACGCCTGGCAACTGGGAAATGCTGGAGCCCGAAGGAATGTGCTACGGCGGGATGTTCACTTTCTCCGTGGCCACCGAAGATTGTGGAGAGTGCGACTAATGGCAGACATGGAAAAGCCTTCGGCCCCGCCCGTCTCGGCCGAGCGCCTGACCACCGCGCTGGTCACCGTGCGGGCACGACTGAACCTTGCCGGCCTGCCGGCGGGGGCGCTCACTAGCGTGCCGGACAGCCCGCGCCTGGGGGTCATGCTGGCCGATGGACTGGTGGAGCTGGTCGAGCCCGGAGGGGACTGACAGTGGCTGGTGCGCGCATCACCGTGCGAGTCAGTCAGGCGGCTTTCGCTCGGCACATGACCAGCGCGAGGGGGCCGGCCGTGGCGCTGGTGCGCAGCGTCGGGCGCCGCACGGTCAACAACGCCGCCCGACGCGCACCGGTTGACCGCGGCCTGTTGCGCGCCAGCCTCGAAAGTCAGATTCTCATCCGTCAACAATCGGTGACGGCGCGAATCTGCTCTCGGGTCAAGTATCACCCCTGGCAGGAAATCGGAACTGGAATCTACGGACCACGGGGCCGAAGAATCTACCCGAGGACAAAGAAGTATTTGAAGTTCCGCCCGAAGGGCGGGCAAGGTTTCGTGTTCGCTCGCAGTGTTCGGGGCGTACGCGGAAAGCGGTATCTCACCGAGGGATTCCGTCAAGCATCACCGGTGCCAATCCGAGTGCACCGCTAGTCACTACCGGAGGCAGGAAAGAAATGGACGCCGACACGCCAGAGCTGGAGAAGCTCTCGATCGATGAAATCCCCGCCGATCTGGTTTTCAACACGAAGACCTGGGAGGAGAAGGGGGAGAGCCCAGACGAGGAAGTTTTCTCTGCGGTTATCGACGGGAGCAAGCTCAGTTTCTACCGCCCGACGCCGGAGGCCCTGACGCGCTACGCCGCGGCAAGCTCTCGCCTAGCCAGCTTGCCGGACAAGATGGCGACCATCCTGGCGTTTGCCCAGGAGACATTCACCGAGGAGTCGTACATGGTGCTCGACGCGCGCTTGCGCAATCGTGCCGACTCTTTCGGCGTGCTGGAGTTGTTCGAGCTGGTCGGCATGATCGTGGACAAGTTCGCTGACCGCAACCGCGCCGAGCGGCGGGCGGCAGAGAGGGGCGCCCGGTGAGCGAAGACACCGACGACGCGCCGCTCCCGCGAGGCAATCCCTGGCCGAAGCTCACCCGTGGACCCCAGCTCAGCCTGGAGGTCAGCGGGGTGACGCTGGTCGTAGACGCCTGGCCAGCGCGGGTCTGGGTGCGGGCGCTGGCGACGATGGACGGCGCCGAAATCTTCCCGGCGCTACTGCGCCCCGAGGATCGTCAAGCCGGCCTGGATGTCCTGCTCGGCAACGCCGAAAAGGGAATCGTGCCGATTGACGGTAGGCAGCACGGCGCGATAGTGCTGGCCATCATCTCCCACATTGCTGGCGTTCCGTATCGTGGCTTGTCGTTTCTGCTCTCCACGGCAGAGAGCAATTGGGATTCGCTGGACGGAATGTGTGCCATGCGTGGCGTTGACCCCCTGGAGCTTCCGCTCCACCGCTTCGCCGCGTTGGTCTTTTCACGGCTGGTCTCCGGCGCAGACGACAAAAAGCGGGCGGAGATTGAGGCACTGGTCTACGGACCATTTGCCGAGGACGCCGAGGAGAATCCCGAAGCGCTCTCGCAGGCCGAGAGTGACTCTTTCATGCGGAGCATGCTGGGCGCCGGTAAGCCGGCCTAGAACTGGGAAGGGGGTGAGGTCGGATGACTTCGCCAATCGCGGACGCTGTAGTTGAATTTACGGGTGACTTCTCCGGCCTCGCCTCCGACCTGGACCGGAGAATTCGGTCCGCGCTCAGTCGGGCGGAACGGAGCTTTGACCGCGCGCTGCGAAGTATGGAGCGTCGGGCGGAACGCGCTGGCCGCAGTATCGCTAATGCAATTGGCAACCAGATCAGGGACGGCGTCGTCAGTGCGACGGCCTCTATCCGTTTCCTCGACAGAGAGATTCGGAATCTCAGCAGTTCCAATGTCCGCATTGACATTGACGTAGACAATGCGGCTTTGGCCGCGGCGGCAACCAACCTGCGCGCCGTGGGTAACGCCATCCGCAATCTACAGACGCACCTCGCCGCGCTGGACGAAAACAGACTTATTCGCATGCGTGCGGCGCTGGCTGCCTTCTCGAACGCCAGCGACGGAATCAGGAACATCGCGGCGGCATTCCGTGTCCTGGTCAAGGCAATTGACAAGCTGGATGAAAACAAGCTATTGCGGCTTCGCCTACTGTTCAACAACCTGGCGAACAGTGCCGCGTTCGCCAGACTCGAAAGGGTCATCGAGAATGTGCGCCGCGCACTTGAGGCGCTGGCTGTTATCGTGCGCATTCTCGGGCCGCTACTGGCGCGCATGGGCCGCCAGGGTGAGCGGGCATTCAAGGGAATCAACGACGAAGCGCGGGACCTCCTGCGTACTTTGCTTCAACTGAACTTCGTCCGATTCCTGGGCACCTTCGCCAAGTTCGCCAGCGTGGCAACAGCCGCCGCCGCCGGCATCGCCCTACTGGGCGGCGCCCTGGCGGGGCTGGTCCCGGTCGTAGTCGCGCTGGTCTCAGCGCTGGCCGCCGCATCCAATGCGCTGTTGGCACTGCCGGCCGCGGGCGCTGCGCTGGTGGCAATCTTCGGCACGCTCAAGGCAGCCACGGCGGGCGTGGGCGACGCGCTCGGAGCGGTGGCTGACGGCGACGCGAAGAAGCTGGATGAGGCACTCAGGAAGCTGTCGCCTTCGGCCCGGTCGTTTGTCCTGGCCGTACGCGACATAAAGCCTGCCTTTGACAAAATGCAGCTCGGCGTCCAGGAACGGCTGTTCAAGGGATTGGGCGACCGCGTTAGGCTGGTCGCCACGGCCCTACTGCCGCAGCTCGGGGCGGGATTCCAGAAGCTGGGTACCGACCTCAATTCCATGGCCAGGAGTGTCCTGGATTTCGGCAGGTCCAGCTCCGCCATTTTTGGTCTGAAAGCGGCCTTCGACGTAGCTAACACTGCGTTGATTGCATTTGACGATGCCGTCAAGCCTGCCCTTGTGTCGCTGTCCAACCTAGTCCAGGCAGGCGCCGGCCCAGCGAGGGAGGCTTTTACTGCGCTCGGCAATGCAGTTACGGGATTCTTCGAGAGGCTGTCCAGCCGCTCCATTGAGAGTCTCGAGGCGCAAATTCGGTCGGGCGTCGACGTTGCCAAGCAACTCGGCTCCGTCCTGGGCAACGTCGGCCAGATCATCGGGGACGTGTTCGCCGCTGCGGCACAGGCACCGGGCGGGCTGCTAGGTAACCTGGAAAGATTGACCGGGGAGTTTGCTAAATTCACTGCGTCCGATTCTGGACAGCAGGCCATCATCAACATATTCACCACGCTGTCCGAACTGGGGAGGGCGACCGCCCCCGTCCTGCTGGAGCTGGCAAGGATCATAGGCAGCACGGTGGCGCCTGCTCTGGGCGACCTGATCCGCATCGTCGGCCCGGCCCTACAGCCGGTAGTGCAGGCTCTCGGCGTTGGCCTTAAGGCGCTCCAGCCGGCTATCGCGCCGCTGGCCGAAGGCTTCGCCGCGGTGCTCCGCGGCGTGGCGCCGATCCTCCCGGTACTGGGGCAGCTGGCCGGGCTCGTTGCCCGCGTCCTGGGGGTGGCACTGACCAACCTCGCCAACGTGCTCGGGCCGGTTATCGCCAAGCTGTCGCCGTCATTCGCCAAGGTGATTGAGACGCTGGCCACCGCGTTCGCCGCAGTGGCGCCATCTATTGCGGAGTTTGCCGCTGGGCTCGGGACCGCGCTGACTACGGCCGTCACGCCGCTGGCCGAGATGCTTCCCAAGCTGGCTGACGCGTTCATTAAGGATTTGCTGCCCAGACTACCGGAACTTACCGCTGCGTTCCTGGGATTGATTCCGGCGATTCAGCTCGCCGCCGAGCTGTTCGCGGAGGGGCTGGCCGATGCGCTGACTCAGCTCATCCCGGTCATGCCCCAACTGGTGGACGCGTTCGTAGCCTTCGCCCTGGCGGCGGCCAACATGGCAACGGCAATCATTCCCCTCCTGCCAATTGTTGCCAAGCTGTTCTCGATCATGGTCCGGTTCATCCCCATTGGCGCGCAGATTGCGGCCGTACTGGTCGGCGTGCTGGCGGGGGCTATCAACATTGTCGCCAACACGATCAAGGGAGTCACGGGCTTCCTGGACTCTGCGGCGGTGTCGTTCCGCGGATTCATTGAAGGTCTGCCCGAGAAGTTCGAGGCGTTCAAAGAGACCGTTACTAATGCGTTCAATACGGTTGTCGATTTCGTTACGGGCATTCCGGGCAAGATCGGTTCGGCCATCGCTGCCATTCCCGACATCCTAATTGGGACGTTCAAGAGAGCCATTGACGGTGCGTTCTTTGCGATCGGCGTAGGTATCGGCCTCATCCTCACCGCCGTCCTTATCCTGCCTGGACAGATTGCGGACTTCCTTCGTTCGCTTCCCGCGCGCCTGTCGGCACTGTTCACCTCCGCGTGGAACGGCGCCGTCACGGCGACCACGAATCTCGGTAACCGCATCCTGGCTTTTGTCGGAAACATGGTCATCCGGATTGGCAACTTCGTCCAGCGTATCCCGGCCATCCTGTCGGGCGCCTTCCGGTCCGCATTTGCACAGGCGCAGAACATTGTCAACTCCGCAATCTCCCGGATCATGTCTGCCATTGGTTCAATCCCCAGCCGCATCTCCTCGCTCGGCGGGCGATTCGCTGCGGCTGGCCGGGGAATCATTGACGCCATCGGTCGAGGCATCTCCTCCGCCGGCGGGTTTGCCAGCGACCTCGGTAACCGAATCGCCAGCAACATTCGGGGTGCGATCAACTCTGTCATCTCCAGTATCAATAACGGAATCGCCAGCATTGACAGCGCATTCCCCGGCGACCTGCCGCGGCTCCCCCAGCTGGCAAACGGCGGAATCTTCGACCGCCCCCTCGTTGCGCAGATTGCGGAGTCGGGCCGTGAGGTTGTCGTTCCCATGACGCGCCCGGAGCGTGCGCTCCAGCTCGCGCAGGATTCCGGCCTGGCTGACTTGATCCGTCGCAGCGAGGGAAGGTCCCAGGTAATCCACGTGGAAATCCACGCCGGCAATGTCCGCGACCCGATGGCGATAGCCATGATGACCGTTAACCAGGTGGCCGCGGCGGTGGGGGCATAATGTACCCGGGATACTGGAGCTATGACGGTGTCGAGATTATCAACGACGCCCGATTCTCTACGTACATACGAGCACTGGGGATCAGCAAGTCCGCTGCCGCGTGTGCGTGCACCGACCTGGCAAACGTGCTAGAGGATGCGCCGTACGAAACTCCACTGGACGACATCGCCCCGTGGTACGACCCGGCGGTCCCCGAGTCCGCCGAATTTGCCGGCATCCGCCATAAGAAGGTTACCGGCATCGCGTCCTCGACGGGCCAGCGCACCGTGACCGATCTGGTGGGCGACGGTGGCGTGACCGGCCCGCAGCGGTTCGGGCCGCGCACCGTGGGCTTTACGGTCTACCTCGCCGCGGCCAGTGAGGCGGGCCTGGCCTACGGCATGAGCTGGCTCGCCGCCCAGCTCTCGGGCGAGGATTGCAATCTAGGCGACCTGTGCTTTCTGGCCTCTTGCCCGGAGGGTCAGGGTACCGACTGGGACGCGATCTGGCAGCGCTACAGTCGGACCCTTATCCAGGTCGCTCGCGTTTCCGGGCCGACCGAAACCAACCGTGTCGCGGTTGGCAGGGGCTGCACGGGCAAGAAGGCGCTTATCGCAGAGGTGGAATTTGTCCTCGTTGCGGAGGTGCCGTGTATTTGGGGCCAGCCCGTCCTGGTCGCTGGCCCCACGCCTTTCGTTGCGCCCGCGCCCGGCGGGGGCTGTGACATTAACTGGCAGATCGTAGGGACCTGCACCCCAGAGGCCGACTGCTGCCCAAGCTGCGGCAGCGATCCACTGTGCACTGGCACCACCCCACCGCGAGCGCCGATTCCTGTGCTGGGCTGCGGCGGCTGTGTGACGCGGTTGAGCACAGCCAAAGTCGAGGTCTCGGTGGCCGCCGGGCTGGTCCCGGCGTACGCCAACGTGGTACCGCTGGTCACCATCTCCAGCGGCAGCGCCGACGCGCGCCGCGTTGGTGTACGGATGGCGCCGCGGCCGGCCACGGGCGGCTGTCCGGACATCACCGAGTGCGCCTCGGTGGGCGAGGTCAACGTCTCCTGGCAGCCGGCAGGCTCGACGCTGACGCTGGACGGCCGGCGCCGCGCCGCCTCGCTGGCGTGCCCCCCCGCGGGCCAGAGCGTGCGCGTGCTCGGGCCGGACGGTGGCATTGCCACCTGGCCCGCGCTGCCCACCTGTGGCACGGGCGTGTGCATTGAGGTGCTGGCTGACGCCGACTACGTCGCCGCTGACGCGAGCGTGAGCGTCTGGATTGTCCCGTGCAGTGATGCCGGATGACCACGACTCTCGGCTGTGCACAGGGCTACGCCGTCACCATCACGCCGCGGGCCGGTAGCGGCCTGGGCGGACAGGGCCTGGACGTCATCCCCGCGGCGGCCAGCTGGGGGCGCACGCTGGACGCTGTCTCGGATGCCGAGGTGCTGGTGCCCGCGGCGTGCTGCGGCGGCCTGGCCGACGTCGATCCGTGGGCGTACGAGATGACCCTGTATCGCGACGCTGAACTGTGCTGGCAGGGTCCGATCTGGCGCATCACCGACGACAAGGCAGCCGGCAGCCTGAAACTCCAGGCGCGTGACGTGGCCGCCTGGCTGGCCAGGCGCAAGCTGGTCGCCGGCCTGTCAGTCACGGCGGCCACCGACCTGACGGCCATCGCTCAGGAGGTGCTGTACCAGGCGTTTGCCGAGGACGATCCGGACGTCCTCGGATGGGTGGACGCGCGCTCGACTGGCATTGCCATCGAACGCGCCGTGGAGCCGAACGCCGCCTACGCCCTGGATGAACTGGGGGAGCTGGCCAAGTTCGGCCTGAACTGGACGGCGATCGGCCGGCGTCTCGTACTGTTCGGCCCGGAGCCGCTGGCCAACCTGGAGCCCATCACCGACGAGGACTACACCGCGGGGTTGCAGCTCACCAAAGACGGCGATGCCATGGTCACGCGCGCGACCGTCACCGGCGATGACGGCGTCGTGGCGGTGGCCGGCGGGGTGATGCAGCCGTGGGGCTTGCTCGACCTCATCACCGACGTGGAAGGGCTGACGTCGGCCGGCGGCGCCCTGGCCGTGGCGGAGTCCCAGCTGTCGGGCGCGACCCCGGCGCCGATCCTCATCGCTGGCACGGACGGCGCGCTGCGGCCCACCGCGCCCGTTGTCCTGGCTGACCTGGTCCCCGGCGCGGTGGGCGCGGTGCTGGTGCGTGGCGTGTGCATGACGGTTAACCAGCTGGTGCGCCTAGAGCAACTGAAAGTCGAGTGGGTGCCAGGGCAGGAACTGGTCAAGCCTGGCTTTACGCCGATCGGGGTGAGGTGACATGGCGCGTCGCGTAACTCCTGGAGTCGCTGGCGGGATGGAGGGGCTACTTCGTGACCACTCCGCCCGTCTGCGAAAACTGGAATCCCGCCGAAACCGCTCGGTCATCATTGGCGACTGGACATTGTCCGACCAGGGCGGGCGACTCCTAGCCATCCATGTCAGCGGCGTAACGGTTGTGCTGGCTGATTCAACGGAAACCGAACCAGAAAGCGGGGGCGCATAAAATGGGCCGTTGCGGATCGTCTTGCGCGTGCTCGCTGATTGCGGGTACGGGCATCACCATTACCGGGTCGTGCACCACCGCGGACCCGTGCACCATCTCCGCCACGGGCGGGGGTGGTGGCTCGACTACCCTGGCCGTCACCGACACGGCGACGCTGGACCTCACTCTCGTTGGTCCAGTCGGCGGACCGTACACCCTGTCCGGAGTAGTTCCTGACGGTGTCGTGGTCCCAGCGACGGAGGCTACGCAGGACATCATCGGCGCAGCGTTCGGAAACGGTCTGGTCTACAACGACGCGGGCAACTCGTTCGCGGTCAAGATTTCCACAGACCCGAACAACACCGTGTCATTCGGTGCTGACGGTGGCGTGTTCGTCGGCCCGGCGGGTGGCAACTTCTGGACGACCAACACCGACCAGGCTGGCCTCACGGGACAAAAGACGTGGGACGCGCCGAATGCGAACAGCACTTTCCTCATCATTAACCAGCCGAACACGGTTCTGCCCACCGGATCGAACGATCTTCTCCAGGTCTTCCACAAGACGGTCAAGACGTTTTGGCTGAATGAGTGGGGCGCCCCGCGTATCTTCGTTGTCTCCTCCGCCACGCGTGGATACGCCGATGTCGCACTAAAGATCAGCACGCGCAACGATGCCGACACCATCGAGCTGATTCGGGCGAACACGTCCGACATCATCTGGAAACTTCGGGAGCTTGGCCCGGGGCTGTGCCAGATGACCGGCGGTTTCAGCGGCTGGTCCGACTTCACCTCGTTCCAGAACAATTACCAGGCATACCCCGGTACGACTTTCTATTCCCCGAAGTGCCGCATTGACCCGGGCGCCGATGTTATCCGCCTGCGTGGACGGATCGAATTCACTGGCGGTGGCAACACCACGGTTGGCCAGGTCATGTGCAACATCCCGGCGGGCCACCGCCCGATCCGCACCGTACAGGTTGACGTGGTCAATTCCGCTGGCTCGGTGATGCAGATCGACATCGAGCCAGACGGCGACATGATCATGCAGCGCGCGTTGGCCATCACCTGGATTTCACTGGACAACATCACCTACTACATCGGGGCGAACTGATGGCCACGAATGTCTGTGTCACTGACAAGTTCAAGCGCCTGGCCGGCGGGGAGCTGGACCTCAACATCGCCGGTCCGCCGGACGATCTGACCTGGCCCTACCCGTGCACCCCCGCTGACGGCAACAGCCTGTATTTCGACCCGGCCCGCGGACTGTGGGTCCCGCCGGACCGCCCGGCTCTCCTGGTCGATCAGATCAAAAACGACAGCCTGAATGCCACGGTAGCATTCAACGGCGAAATCAAGGGCAGCGTGCTCACGTTCACCGTGGCGAATCCCAGCACGTGCCGCTCCATGGCGGTCAAGCTGGATTGGCACGTACAGATGAACCTTACGGTGCCGGACACCGGCGGCGTGTACACGGTCAAGCTCGGCTACGACCGGGACTCCGGTGCGCCCACGGTTCCGCTGACCAGCGTCGAAACGGTGGCCACGCCGCGCGACATTGTCACGGCGGACTTCGCCACGCGTCGACACATTCACGACTCCATGACTTTCCTCCTGGCGCCGGGCGTGACCGCCACCGTCCGTGGACAGACGGCGCTCAAGTCGGAGTCGTCCAGCGTCGGTGGAACGTACACCTACGTTAGCTCCACCCTAAAGGCGCAAGGCTTCGGAATTGCGCTCTAATGATTCCCTACTCGCTCAAGATCAGGCTTACTGGCCAGCTGCTGGATGCAGCTGGCGCGCCCCGCCGTGGGCAAATTCGGTTCGATCTCCTGCGAGCCGAGCGCCGTCATGAGGGGGACGAGTACCGGTACGACTTTGACGACAACCGTCATGACCGCCTACCGGGCGGCCTGCGACTGGTCATCGCTCAGCGCCACGGAATTACCGTCGACGTGCACGGTAATTTCTCCATCATTCTGCCAGCGACAACGAGCCGCTTGCCGGGCGTGGTCTATCGCGTCATGGATTACACGGTAACTCCGCCGGACATTTACTGCATTCGCCTTCCCTCGGACGGCACTCCCTTGCTCGATGTGACGCTGGCCAGCGTCACCCGTGAACCTACGCCGTGCAAGGTCGACCCGAGCGACGTGGACGACGACACGGGACCGCCCGGCCCCGCCGGTCCGCCCGGCCCCGCTGGCGCTACCGGTGCACCCGGGGCCACGGGGGCGACTGGTCCCACTGGGGCAACCGGCGCGACGGGTGCCACTGGAGCGACCGGCCCTGTCGGCCCGACAGGGCCGCAAGGGCCTGCCGGCGCCACGCCGGCAACGGTTATCAACACCAACGCGCAGGGCCGCGTTACCTGGACGTTCGCCACGCCCTTCGCCGCGGTGCCCGTGGTGACCGCAACGATTCGGGACATCGTCCCCAACGACAGCACCAACGTCACGGTGGCGCTGGAATCGGTGAGCACCACGCAGGCGGTACTCCGTGGCTGGCGGACGCAGCAAATTCTAGCGCTACTGGGATTGCCGTCCGCGCCGGTGGGCGCTGGATATCCCGTGCATATCAGGGCGACTCCACAGACGGAGTAAAGAAAGAGGAGGAGGCAGGCATGGCAATAACCGATGATCCGTATTTCCAGCGGGAGCTGGTGCCGGAGCAACTAGCCAGACTCTCCGCTGCGCTTCGTGCACGGTGGGCACTGGCCAGCGGCGCAACCGGAATTAAGGGGGATGAGGACCATAAGCGAGGATATCACCGCTCGCGGGAATTCAACCTCTATTCCCCGTATTGTATCAACCGGACGTATTCGGTTACTGAGACGGTAGGTAACCGCATCGGCGGGGATGCCCGCTGGTTGGCGGGGATGGACATCTCGCTCCCGGACCGCCTGCTACTCGGCGCGTGCCAGCGGCTGGATGAGGCGGTACGCGCGGGACGTCTGGAGAAAGTCACCGAGTGGTATGGCAACAAAGACGGTGATACTCGCGTTGACGGGTACGACAATATCCACAACGCGATAGCTAGTTCCGATTCGTCGCACCTCTGGCACATGCACATTTCATTCGACCGAGGTCGGGTGAACGAAGATCACTCCGACCTCTATGCAATCCTGACGGGAGACACTGACGTGATTACCGATGACGACGTTGAGCGCATTGCCAAGCGTGCCGCGGAACTGACGTGGCGCCAGCCGGTGAGTAGCCCTAGCCTCGACCGCTCCGAGGAGTACCCGAACGGTCGGCCGCACTCCACTCACGAGACGGTCATTAACTCCATTTCCACAAACCGTATGCTGGCGGCCCTGGCTGGCGCGCTCACTGCGCTGGCAGAGAACGCGGGCGCGGAGCCCTCCGAGGTGCTGGCCGCCATCGAGGCAGGCGCGCGCGGCGCCGTGCTCGACGCGCTGGCCGCCGGGGTAGGCGAAGTCGTGCCCGCCCCGGCGCCGGGCGGTGGCGCGTGACGCCGGAGCAGATGCGCCGCGACGCGCGCAACCGGGCCGCCCGAGCGCTGCTCCAGGGCGCCCTGGCAACCGTGGTTGTGCCGGCACTACTGGCTGGCCTGGAGGTTGTCAGGGACGCGCTGGCAGTCGAGCCGGTGGACTGGCACACGATAGCGCTGCATGCCGCCAGCGTGGCGCTCACGACCGCCATTGCCGCCATCATCACGGCGCTGTCAGCCTACCTCCACAGGCTGGTGCTCGACCCGTCCGCGGTCCCGTCGCTGCGTCCGCCCAGCGACGGGATTGATCCGCCGGGCAAGCATGCGACCGACCGCTACCCCATCGCCGGGCCGTAACCGCGAATGCCCCCCTCCGAAGAGGGGGGCATTCGCTTCCGAATCACCGGAGTGTCCCCGCCGTCGCGGGTCCGGTGGCACCCCCTTGCGGAGGTGGGGCCCTTGCCCTGCCCCTGCGATCAACGGGGGCGGGGCTGTTCTCGTGGCTCACCCTTGCGAAGTTGCCCGAGATTTAGGAGTGACTGCCGCGCAGGTCGGTTCATAACAGCCAGCCTCGAACCCCGCATGCCGCCGGCCGAAACGCCTTACCAGCTGGGTGGTGTTTTCTTCGCGCCCGTTAGGAGGCCCTGCGATCAACAGGGCGCGGGCACTTCGGGGGCTGGCTTGACGCAACAGTCACTAGTCTATGGAATTAAGAAGTCCCGAGGCGATTCGCTTCACCCTTGAGATTTCCGCGCCCAGCCAGCCCGGCGCGGTAAAGCAAATACTTACCCGGCCGTCCGGCTCCGGGACTTCGTTGCGGGGGTAGGATTTGAACCTACGACCTTCGGGTTATGAGCCCGTCGCGCTGCCAGCCTGCGCCACCCCGCACCGTGCCTCCCCCTCCCGGTCAGCCGTCCGGGAGGGGGAGCATTCACGCTTCACTGGGGGGTGCGACCAGCCGCGGGCAGGTCTCCAGTGAAGCGACAGCGGGGTAACCGTCTATCAGCGCGTCATGGCACGAAGGGCGCTGATAACCCCGCCGGTCCTTGCGCGGGAATCAGTCAGCCACCAGGCCCTGGAATTCCCGCTGACGCCGAATCGCGTAGTCGATGTACGGCGCGTCGGCCAGCGCGAGGTTACCGCTGGTGACGTCCTGCGGACCGGCCATGCCGGCGCCGCCGTGCTCGGCGTGCCACATGTAGGCGGTGCTGCCCGCCGGCACCCGGACCACACCGACCGCCAGGCCGTCACGGTCGCGGACGTCGGTAGTCCACAGGCAGCCGGCGCCGGTGATCACGTGGTCGTGCTGGCCGGAGACGGTGGCGATGCCCGCGGACGGCAGCGGCTTCCAGCTCGCGTTGCGGTCAAGCGTGACCGCGTTGAACGGGAGCGGCCGGATGCGCACGTCACCCTGGGACTGCGGTCCGCTCAGCACGGGCACGTCCACGCTGCCCAGCTCGCGAGCCACGTGCTCGTAGACCTCCCGACCCAGCGCCTGGGACAGCTGGTCCAGCGTGATGCCGACCGCGCGAGCAAAGCTCGCTTCGGCCTCCTCGACCTCGACGGGAGCCGCCTCGGTCTCGGTCTCTTCGAGGATGGTGGTTTCGGTCACTGTGTTCCCTTTCTTTTCTGCCCCTGCCTTTTGGCCGGGAAGTCGGTGGATTGGTTACCGGTCGCGGGAATCAGGTACGCCGTAGCGTCTGGCTGTATTCCTCGGGGGATTCTCCCGCAGTCCAGGCGACGGCGTCAAGTGCCTTGACGAAGTTGTCCGGCACGGCCAGGCCATAGCGGCGACGGGTGCCCGTACGTTCGAGCGAACCATTGGTGACGACGAGGATTTTCACGTCCATTCCCCAGGTGTCACGGGGGACGTCGTACAGCTTGACCGTCTGCCCGGGATTTCCCGGGTCGTCGCATTCGTCCACGAGTGAGAGGTTCGCCTGCGTGGCGAATTCCTCCCAGCCGACCCGCTCGATGGCGGCGCGGCGGACCTCGACGTTGGGCTCCTCACGGATGCGCTCTACCGAGGGGTCCATGATGACCCACTGGGGGACGTTCGCGCCGTGCCAGAAGTAGAGCCCCCACGGGTCGGCGCCGTCCCACTCAATCGCAGGGCCGTCCGCGCGGTGGAGCTGGTGCGAGCCCGGCCCGTCCGGGCCGATGCGCTCGATGTGAGTTGCGGTCGGCCGTTCGGTGACCACGACAAAGTCCGGGTGCGGATACCACCAGCCGGCCGAGCACGCCGCTTCGTACGCGGCCAAGATCTCCCATTCCTTCTCGCGGTCCGGAAGCTGCATAACGTCGCGGGCGAACGCCAACGAGGCCAGCCAGTTGTGCCAGCTCTGGCCGCCGAGCTGCTCGTAGTAGATGGCCCGCGCTTCGGCGCCGGTGATGGCCGCGGTGACCTCGGCCAGCCGCTTCGGATGCGGCACCTTCACGACCACGCCGGGCCACGGCGTGTCGCACAGCTCGTAGACGCGCTTCACGCCCGCCTCCCATGCCGCCCAGTCCGGGGGCGTGGGGTCAATGGATTTGTACATCCATTGCTTGGCGAACGGGATGAGCTGTGCGCGCTCCTCATCCGTGAGATTCCTGACTGCCATTTCTGCCCTACCCTTTCGGTTTGGTGCGGTCGTGCGCCGCAGTGTATCTTACTTTCCATTCGAGAAGCTCTGGGAGTCGAGTCTCCTCCCAGAGCGCCCACCCCTTGCCGGAAAGGTCCGGGGCGGGAAATGCGAATTCTGTATTGCGGTAACGACTACGCAGCTTCCGTAAGGTGTCGGCCCCGTAGCCGAGCCTTACCGAAAGCGTGCGCTGATCTAGGTACTCAGCCATCACGTCGCCGCGAAGTGATGCGCGGCCAGAACGCCGACAGCACGCCCAGCCCGACCACGCCCAGTCCGAAGCCTGCGGCGATAGCCACCAGGAGCCAGCGGTCCAGGCCGAGGCACAGCGCCACACCGCCGAAGCAACAGCCGACCGTCGCGCCCGTCAGTAGGATGAGGCCATAGGCCAGCAGGATCGTGGCCGGAGTGGTGTCCTTCTGGCCGCTCACGCTGCCACCGCCATGGGCTGGGCGTGGCGCCCGGCGCTGGCCTGACGCGGGCGCACGGTGACCGGCTGGCGCCAGCGAAGGTCAGGCGGCGTCAGTGCGGTGACCGGGCGCGCGACCAGCGTCAGCGGTGGCCAGGGGCTGGCGTAGCCCTCGGGGGCGTGCGTGGTGAGGCTGACCCTGGGCAGACTGGCGGGCTCCTCGGCATCGGCTTCCCGCGGCATCCGGGCGGCGGTGCGCGAGCTGCGCTCGGTGACCAGTCGGGCCACCAGCACACCGGCGGTTACAGCGTCGGTGCCCACTGCCGCGGCGTGGTGCCGTCCGCGGGCGCTGGTCTGCGGCACGCCCGGCGGACGCCCGCCCAGTGCCAAGACCAGCCGGCGGAGAAAGTCCCTCATGTCTGTCTGCCCCTTTCAGGTGCTGTGTTTTCGTGGGGTGGTGCGCCCCGCGCCCAATGCCGGGCGCGGGGCGGTACTGCTAGAACGGGACGCCGCCGTTAGCGTGCGTTGGCGGGGCAGCCGGCGCGGCGCCGACGTTGGCCGTCCACCACGCGGCGGCAACCTGCGCCATCTCCGCGCTCGGCTCGGCCAGGTCGAAAGCATTTCCGTCCTTGATCAGGCGAGCCACGGTGACGTGACCGACGATGCCGCCCAGGCGCTGAGTAAGGCGGCGCTGGGACAGGTACAGATCGGTGATGATGAACGGCGTGACCTGCGTGCCAACCGGCAGACCGTCCAGCACGACGACGGTCGCCGTCACCTGGTTACGCGTCTGGCCCGGGTTGAACTTGTCGGGCAGGTTCATTTCAAAATTCGTGGGCTTGATGATGAGCGTGCGTCCCAACAGCTCATCGATCTTGGGGTACTCCCCCCCCGCCGCGGCGTCACCGAACGGGACGAACGGCGAGGCGCCCTGGCCCATTGCGGCGGGCTGCTGCACGGGCGCGGGCTGCGCGTACTGCTGCGCAGGGGCGGCAGCCGGTACCGGCTGCGCGTACGCCTGGAAGCCCTGCGGCGGGGCCGGGGGTGCGGCGGGGGGGGTGGCGCCGAAGGCGCCGAAAGGGTTGGTCACGATGCTTTTCCTCCACGCTGACGATTCGCTGACGTTGCATTCACGTTGCAGTTACGCTACCTGTCGCGTTGACATTGCCTTGCATTGCTCTCGCGTTGCGTTGCATTGTCCCTTGACTATCCAACTGGCCGCCGGCCGAGCCGGTTCGGGTACGGCTGACGCTACACGGGCGACGACGGTTCGTCAACTGTTGACGTCACGTCAATACGCGGTGACCATCCGTCAGGCCACTGGCCGGTCTGCGTCGGACAGGCGGCCTTGACGCTGCATGCCCGGCACAGGTCCGACAATCGAGGAAGGTACACCCCCGCCCGTTCGGCGTGATCCAGCGCCCCTACCTGGTATTCCACCGCAGCCAGGGGATAGCGCGCGAGGTTGACAGCGGCAGACGGCGCCCCCTTGCGCGCGAGCCAGTAATCGGCCCACGCCACCTCGGGCGCGAGCCCGAGCAGCACCATGGCATGGGCGTAGGTCGGCAACTGGATACTGCCCACCGGCGCCGTGGCACCGGACTTCAAGTCACGTACGCCGATACGTCCGTCAGCGTCACGGATCACCTGGTCAACGAAACCGCGGACCGGCACCGCGCCGAAGTAGGCCAGGAATTCGACCTCGATTCCTGGCCTACCATCGGTGAGCATGGCGATTTCGTAGGTGCGCTGTTGCTGCGCCATGACGTAGTGCTCAACCATGAGCGCGCCCTGGACCAGCCACCACAGGCGGTCTTCCCGCCCGCGGGCGGCCACGCGCCACTCGGAGGCGGGTACGCCCGAGGTGCGCTCGAGCCGTCCGGCTTCGTTGTCCAGCTCCTGGGCGAACTGACCCGCGGCCCACTGTCGGGAGTAGCTGCGTCCGCCCAGGCGGGCACGCTCCCACAGTTCGATCACCGAGTGGAGCGCCGTGCCGCCCGCGTTCCACCACGCGGGGCGCTGGTCGACTTGATCGACGCGCTCCAGGCGGTAGCGCATGCCGCAGTCGATGAAACTTCCCAGCTGGCTCACGCTGCGGTGAGCGGGACGCTGACCCGTCGCCCTGCCGGTCGCGGCGCCATCCGCCGGCGGTAGGGGAGGCGGCTCGTCCTCGCCCGGCAGGGCGCCGAAGGCGACGAACGGGGAGGTCATGCCAACGCCTGGCCCACGTCCGCGGCGCGCTGGGCCAGCTCCGCCTCACGCCAGGCTGCGGCGCGCTGGCCCTCTTCGCGGATGCGACGCGAGGAGTCCGACAGAGCAGACTCCAGGATTCCGTCGAGCATGTCAGTTTCCTTTCTCAAATTGAAGCCGGACGCCCCAGGGCGTAAAGAAGGATCGTAGCCCCGTCGGGCGAATGCCGATAAGTTCTCGAAATGAGCCGTCGTCAACGTGCCATACGGCATGCTCTAACGGCACGTCGACGACGCGTGCAAGGAAACTCTCGCCCCGCATCGGCCAGGCGAGAAAGTGAGGCTTAATTTCGGTTGACACTACCCGTCCTCCGCGGTATTGCACGAAAAGGAAACTGTGCCTAATCGGCAACGGTAGGGCAATACGCACGAGCGGGGCTAGGAACCGGGGGCGCGGCCAGGTAGAGGACATCGTCACCTCCCCCCGAATTCGGGGCAGGCGTTCCGAGACTCGGCGGGGAACCTAAGTCCAGCTTGCAATGGGGAATGCGACACCCACCAGGCATTAACCAGTGGGACATCGATATTGCGTATCAGCATGGGCTGGCGACCGTACGGCCAGGTGTAGAACGGAGACGGCACCGGGAGGGGACGCCTCAGTCCATCCTTAAGGAATGCGAGAGAAAGCCGCCCGCAGGTGATCGGAGGAAGGGAGACAATGGCGATCCGCAACGAGTTAATGGACATGGTTCTCACCGCCCGTGGCGTGCGCCTCCTGGTGAATTCGGAGGAGGTCTGCCAGGTCGTCCAGCTTGGCAGTCACGGGTACGCCCTGGTGGAAAGTCGCCAGGTGCACCAGGGCGGCTACCGGGTCGACCAGCTCCGGCGGCTCCCACGGGTGCGTCTCGCTCTCGCGGTAGGCGATGACCTCCCCGCCCAGGCGCACCCTGACGACCGCCACGGCCAGCTCGGCGGTGGACACACCAGCGGCGTCTGCCACGGCGCCCAGCGGCAGCAGGGACGGCGCGGGGGCGGCGTAGAGGCTGGCGGCTGCCGTGTTCATTGCGGTCTCGTTCGCCGCACGTTGCTGCGCGGTCTGACGTCCAGGCGGCCCGACGTCGCCCTCCAGTTCGATCCAGCCGCGGCTAGCTGGTGGACGTGGGCCGCCCACTAGCGCCTGTGCGGCGAGGCGCTCGGCGTCGCGCCAGCGCCACACAACCTCGACGTCCGCGCCGGGCGGGGGCGTACCAGTGACGGGCGCGACGCCGTCCCGCTTCAGCGTCACCACACTGTCCGCCGGCCCGGACCGGGCGCTCACGCGCCAGCGGTTGCCGTCCGCCCCCACGATGACGTCGTTTACCTCGACCTCTGCCCACTGAAGAATCATCGTTACCGGTCCTCTGTTAGCACGGAATACAATAGTGCGTCAGGCACTCCCAGGTAGCCACTGCGTACAGCCCGGGAGTAGCGCGGCTCGTTGCGCCATAGAGTGTAGACATGCAGATTTACTACAGGCTGAAATACATTGAGCATCGCTAGGAAGCGCTCGGGCGGCCAGGGAGTAAGGGTCGGGATGTCGTCATCCCAGCCCCAGTGTCGCATGGCCCACGGGTAATAGGCGAGTGGGTAGGGGAGAGTCCGGGAGGCGCACCCACGCAGAACGCTAAACGCCTCGGGTCGGATGCCGCCAGTCACCAGTTCTCCGCAAGCTCGGCAGTCAAAATATAGAAGTCTAGAAGAATGTCATTCAGTAATCGCGACGTCTGGCCACTCAGATTTAGGATGAGCTGCGTCGCGTCAAGCCGGGTGGCGTCGTGGTCGTCGTCATACTCTAGTCTCGGCCAGGGGTCAATGGGTGCGGGGAATGTTTGTTCCGTCCAGCTGCGAGGCGACCGCAAATGCCGCATGGCCCACACAGAGCACGGCGAAATATCGGTGCTCGCGTGCAAAACATTGAAGGCAACACGTCGCATGCTGTGCGTCATAGGTTATCCCAGTTGCCATTACCGTACGCCAACGACATAAGGTCAAAAGTCCAGGAGTGCCATTGAACCCGCTTGACCGGGACCCAGTGTTTGGCGACGCTTAGTCCCCGGGACATTAGTAGAACCTCACGAGGCGCTGGGGGTAGTCGAGCATATAGAGATTGTCGAAATCTTCCGCGTAATTCCCGTTGAACGCCTCGCTGAATACCTGATTAATTTGGCGACGCATACCGCTCGACTTCCCCGGCCAGGAGACAAGGGGCTCCCGGTGCGGGGTCGGAGGCCAGTTGAAGTGTTGAGCATCCCGAAGGAAGTAGCTACGGCCAGCACCAAAGACATTCCAGTGAACAAGGTCTAGCTGACCGAACGCCCGCCTCGACGGAGTCGAGTGCCACATACCGCTCACGGGAAACTCCCCCGCCCTCCTGATTCTAGCATATTAATACCATCGGGATATCGACCCCCCCAACGAAGGCAGTTTACCCGGTCCCACACCCGTGACTGGAACCATCCATACTCGAAGGCATCCGGCCAGGCAGTGAGAGGCGGGTTGCATAGGGGGCCAACGACAATGGCGGCGGGATTAGTCGTTCCCAGGTGGCCGCCGGTACGCGCAATGTCCCACAGTCTCAGGCGGACCGTGATGTTCAGGTCGGCTCCGCTCACGCCAGTGCTCCCCGCTCTGCGTCTAGCATCTCAAATTCCCGGGGATACTTATCCCAATCAAAGGAAGTTGCCAACTGCCATACCCGTGATTGGAACCCATCAAAGTAGGAGACATCCGGCCAGGTGGTGAAGTCGTCCGCCAACCGGCCGGAGATGTTCTCGTCAATGGCGGCCGGAATGTACCATTCTGACTCCGGCCAGTTGGCGCGGGTAAAGTTCCACAGGTCCATCTCAAACGAGAGCGGCAGGAAGTTCACGCCGTCACCCGCTGCACGGCCAGCGCCTTCGCTGCACCCGGGTCAATGCGAGCGCTGGCCAGGGTCGCGCTGATCCTGTCGGCCAGCTCCCCGGCCCGGATGTCGGCGGGGAAGGCCACGCCCTTACGCGTGGCGTAGGCGCGCGCCCTGTCGCTGGCTGGCTTCTTCCGCCATGCGCGGTCGCGATGGGCGACCACTGCGGCGGGGGAGTTGCGTACGTAGGACTCAATCCAGCCCATGCCGATTTCCTGACTGGCGAGGTTCCGGGCGATCCAGCTGCCCCCTTTCTGGGGGGCGCAGATAGCGGCATCCCACGTGCCCATCTCCGGGCCGGGGATGATGGTCGCCCAGCCGGATTCGCCCAGGGACACAAACCACCATCCCGCGTCGGTGCGCTGCCATACCGAATCCGCCTGGGCGAAAAGATCGATTTCCTTCTCGCCGTGCACGACCTCGATTTCCCGAGGGGCGACCTCGGTAAGCTCCTCCTCTAGCAGCTCGCGATCTTCGGCCTCGGTGAGGCTCTCCCCGTCGCGCACCGTGCGACCGGCCAGCGTGGACACGCCCACCAGCGAATGGCGTGCCGCGGCGCCGGAGATGTCCAGGATGATCGCGTCCCGCTTGGACGGATGCGTACGCAGTCCGCGGCCCGCCATCTGGACGAACAGCCCGGCGCTCAGTGTCGGGCGGGCGATGATGACGCAGCTGGCCGCCGGCCAGTCGAAACCTTCGGTGAGGACCGCGCAGTTGGACAGCCCGGTGATACGCCCGCGCTCAGCGTCGAGCAGGGTTTCCCGGCGTTCCTCCAGCGGCATCACCCCCCAGACCGCACGCGTCGGGTAGCCACCCTCGCTCATCACGTCAGCCATGAGGTGGGCGGTGTCCACGGTCGGCGTGAACAGTACGAACGGGCGGCCCTTGGCGTGCTTCTCGTAGGCCGCCAGGATGGTCGCCGGGGCGGAGCTGTCGGTCAGCGCGCGTCCCAGGTCGCCATCGCTGTAGTCGCCCGCGGTGCGCCGGACGCCGGACAGGTCGAGGTCGTCCACCGGTATGCCGTGCCCGCGCGGGTCGACAAGGAAGCCCTTGCGCACAGCCCAGGAAATCGTGCGCTCAAACGCGACCGACTCCCACACCTTCCCGAGCGGTACGCCGTCAGCGCGGGTGAGCGTTGCGGTGTAGCCCACCGCCTTCGCACCGTCCTTGCGGAAACAGCCGAAGCCCTCCAGCACGGACATGTAGGAATCCGCGGTGGCGTGGTGGCATTCGTCCACGATCACGTAGTCAACGTCGCGGACCTGCGCCAAGCGATTCTCTCGACGCAACGTCTGGACACTGGCTACGATGATTCGCGCATCGGTGTCGTTGCGCTCGGCTTTGATAATGCCCGCGTGAATGTCGGGACACACCGATTCCAGCTTGCGCACCGTCTGGCCCGCCAGCTCGTCGCGGTGCACCAGGATCACGATTCGCCGCGCGCCCGCCTCGACCAGCTCGGCGGCGAGGTGCGAGAATGTGACAGTCTTCCCGGTGCCGGTGGGCAGCACGACTGCGGTACGCAGAACGCCGCGCGCCCATTCGTCGCGCACCGCCGCATTGGCATCGCCCTGGTACTCCCGTAGCGGGAGGCTGTTCCTGCTGAGTGCGGCGGTCACGGTTGCTCCAGTCTGCCCTGTTCCGTGTTCGCCGGCGAGTCTACCGCAGGCGTAGACAGTCCGTCAACCAGGGCGACCCATCCAAGCTCCATCTCCCACCCAAAAGACAGGAGGTCCATATTTGTCCAGAGCCAATAGAACATGTCCCCTAGTCCGAAAGGCTCTTGTGCCATTCGGACCAATCCCCACTTATTCACCACCAGCTCAAGGCGGGGCCGCCCCGCTGCCGGCCAGGCAGAGAAGGCTTCGGCGTCGTCCCAGTACGTGCGAGTAAAATGAGTGAGCCCCAGGAATTCCCTGCCCGGAATCCACCTACGCACGTGGGCGCTCAAGGCGTACGCCTTCGAGTCGAGAAAGAACGCGTGTGGATTTCTCCACACTGGATTCCAGCCATTCACTCGTACACCCCCCACGAGAAAGAGAGACAGTCCGTCTCTTCCCAGAGGTACTCGAAGAGAGGCCACGCGCCGACCTTCCCGCCCGGCCCCTCTAGCGAGTAGCCACCGGAGCGGATCATTGCAGAGGTGTCTACAGTCAGGTAGCAACCTGACACGTTAGGCCAGGCAGGGTAGGAGTCACCCCAGTCCGTGCGAGTGAAGTGGACCGCTCCGACGAACAGCCGACCCGTTGCCCTGCGGCGCACCCAGGCGCTCAAGACATACGCGGGGGACAGGAGAAAAAAGCCCTGGGCGCCAATGCTAGCGCCTAGGGCTTTCCCTCCTGCCTCAACTGTCACGGCTGTCCTGCTCGCGCTGGAGTCGTAAGAGGTTCTGAACTTCTGCTTCCACGTCTTGGACCTCCACTTTCTGGCCGCGCCTGCGCGCCTCCCTAGTCAGGTCGCGGGCGATGTTGCGTGCGTCCCGCGGCGTGATTTTCGGGCCGAAGATTTTCCACTTTGCCATTGCCTACTCCTCCTCGTCGGTGACCAGCTCGGGGAATTCGCCCAGGTCGAACAGGGCCACAAAGTCGGACACGTGCGCGGGCCACGGGTAGGGCTCGAACTTCTCCCCGTCCTGCGCCACGTGCAGGCCCCAGTTCGAGACGCTCAGCGCGGCGTCGCCCCAGCCGTGTGGGGTGAGGATGGTGCGCAGCCACACCGCCAACACGTCGGTGTCCGCGCGGTGGTTGGCCCGGCCGGTGAGCCCGAGGGATTCCAGCTTGCGGGCGATGCGCCACGGCGTGTCGCCCAGGTCGAGCACGGCGCGGACGATGTCGTCGCGCACGGTCTCGGCGGCGGTCGGGGTGGTGATGGCGGTCATGGTGACTCCGTTCTGCCCTTGTACGGTTCGCCGTCAGTCTACCATCTCGGTAGACGAGTCGTCTACCGCTTCCCCCGCCCCGGCTGCCAGCGCCCGCCACGGCAGCTCGAACGCTGGCACGCGGTAGACGCCCTCGACTGGCACGCGCACGGCTTCCATGCCGGCCGCCAGAGCGATAGCGTCATGCTGATAAAGAACCGTGGTCGTACGTGGCTGTCCGTCAAACCAGATCACCAGATAAAGGTCACGTATTGTTCCGGCGGCGTGCGGGGGCGGCACCTCCTGGCTTACCCCCAGGAGCCAATTCAGATCACAGTTCAGCGCCTTAGCCATTCGCAACAGGACGGGCGTGGAGGGTAACTGCGAGCCGCGCTCGGTGTTGGAAATGGAGGGGCGGGACGTTTCGGTCAGCTCGGCCAGGACCGTCTGATTCATCCCAAGCGCCAGGCGCCTGGCCCGAATGCGTGCGCCCAGTGCCACCGCTAACTCCAGGTCGGAGCGGGCACTGACACTCACGGCTTGGCCGGACGGATAGCCGCGAACGCAGTGGTGGCGCACAGGTAGCAGAGGTGGAACATCTCTGACGGCAAGCCGCCCCCCGCCATTCCGTCCACCCTTTCGCCCACGAGAGTGAGGACGCGTTCATCGTCTTTGGTCGTCCGGGCGTTAACACCGCCCTCTTTCAGGGTGGCGCCACAGTTGCCGTCACACTTGAGCAGCTCCATTTTCTACCCCCTTAAAGGTCGGTCGCTACGGGACGCGACATGATGCCCGACGCGCCAACGTGGTGAGAGATGGTGTCGCCGTCAGCCAGCGACTCGCTGAGTATGATCCTTTCGGTTCCGTCTGGGAACGTCACTCTCACCTCTAGGTTGTCCCCGAAGCGATGAATCCAGACGCCCGAGATTTGAACAGTGTTACTCATCCCGCTTCACTCCCTGCCTTTTCCTTTTCCTCGGCCAGGCGACCGAGGCGCTCCGCTTCCGAGCGGAGAATCCAGCGCTGCGTGCCTTGCACGCGAACGACAACCTCGCGCGCAACCAGGTCATCAAATGCCTTGTGGCATTCCTCGCGCGTCATTCCATGGGCACGACATAGTGTCCGAATCTCGCCAGCCGTCCCACCCAGATACGGCATGACGTTCGCCATGATGTCCATCATGCGGAGACGGTTCTGCGGCAGCCCCTCCAGGAGCTTGTCCCACCGGGTATTCTGCGGCACGCCGACAATACCCGACTCAACCAGCGGGTCGCCTTCCAGGAATACCGAGAGGATTTCCATCCCGGCGGCATCCCTGCCGATGGACACGGCACGCATCGTCAGCGCCATATCCTCCGGTTCGGCGTCATCCTTTTGTTTGCCGCAGGAGATGATGACCCGGTCGGATTCCTTGTGTGCTCGAATCTCCGTTTGCAATGCGGCTTTCACCGCGCTGGCGCCGCGTCCCTCGGCGCCGTCTTTGCCGGTGTGGTGCACCAGCATCACGCACGCGCCGCTGGCCTGCCGCAGCTTCTCCATGCGGTCGATGAAAACGCCCATCTCGGTATTGTCGTTTTCATCGATACCCACGGCGAGCCTGGCCTGCGTGTCGCCAATGATGAGCGCCGGCTTGATCTGCTCACACGCTGCGGTGAGCACCGCCCATTCCTGACTGGCAACCTGGATCGGGCGGGGCAGGAACAATACGTTCGTCATGCGCTGCTGGTATTGCGCCTCCCAGGCGCGCACTCTTTTCCGGATGCCGCGTAGACCCTCGGCCACGAGATAGACCACCGTGCCGCCCTGGACCGTACAGCCGTGCCAGGTGCGGGCAGTGCCCACCGAGGCGGCGATGTCCAGCGCCACAAACGATTTGCCACTGCCCGGCTTGCCGATGAGCCAGGCGAGGGAGTCGGCGTAGAGCCAGCCCTCCACAACCGGCACCGGGTCAGGGATCGAGTCCAGGCCGTCAGTGTCGACCAGCTCGGCAATTAGCGCGGCCACCGCGTCGGCCGGGGAAGTGATAGACGGGGCGGGATTGTGCTCGGGCGGCATCACGGCGTAGGGCTCACGCATGCCGGCACGCAGACCCGAGCGAATGGTGGCGAAGGTCTGTTGCCGGCCGTGCTTGGCCACGTGGCCGTTGGCGGTGGCCGCCTCGTAGAGCACACGCTCCAGCGCATCGCTGCTCACCCAGTCGCCCACGAAATGCCCCACGGCGAAGGCGGCACCGTTGAGCAGCGCGTTGCGCCCGTCACCGGGCTGGGCAGCCGCCAGGGCATCCACGGTCTGACGGCAGTAGGCCGCTGCACTCTCGGTGGTCCACAGCGCCGGCAGCGGGACGTAGCCGCTGCCGGGCGGCAGGGGGGTGTGCGGGGATGGCGGCGGGGATGGCGTGCCAGTGGTGGGCAGCACGACGCCGGGCAGCGCCGTCACGCTGGCCAGGGTGGCGCGATCCTCCACGGCGCGGGCCGCAGCGTTGAGGTGCGCGCACCAGCGCGGCGGGAGCTCGGGCAGCGCATCGGGCCGCGGCAGCTCGGGCCCTGACGGATCGGAGACGTCGGCGTGCGAGCCGTCAGGGCGGCGCCAGCGGTAGAGACCGCCCTCGGGGTGAATCGATGGCCAGGCCGCGAGGTAGCGGTGCACGTGCCGCAGTACCTCGATACCCGGGCCGAGCTTTTCCGGCGCTGCGCCCTCAAAGCGGTACAGCCGCACCCCGGACTTTCCGCCCCCCCGCGAGGAGGAGGTCCAGGTGTCGGGCAAGGGGCCGAACCGGTCGACCAGTTTTGCCAGGGTCCCCGCCCCGTTCTTGCCGTCGTAGTCGTCGACGTCAATTCCGATGACGCCCTCTGGCATCCGTAGGCAAATATTGCGGGGACCGACTTTCGTCCATTCCTCGATATCAGAACCGGAGGGATCAATCCCCTCATAGCCGGTGTATCCGCGGGGGGGGCTCTTTTTCATTCCGAGAGGGAGCGGGAGAATCCCCTTCCATCCGGCGCTGAAATAGTGCCAGGCGGATTCGGCGTAGGGACTCGCGCTCAACTCGCCCGCTCCAGGCGCGCCGCTGCGGCGGCACGGGCAGCACCCTGCACAGCCCGCCAGGCGCTCACGCCGCGGCTCACCAGCGCCTGGCTGACGGCGGCGCTCACGGCCTGACTGGCCCACGTGGTGGGCGCCTGGCCGTCCTCGGCCGCCAGCTGGCGGAGCTGGGTCCACTCGCTCTCCGTGAGCGTCAGGTATACGCGACGTCGCGTTTTGGGTGCGGACATGGAGCGGCTCCGGGGGACTCGGGACGGAGACAGCAACCGTAGCCCTACCCCTGGCTGCCGTGAACATCCCCCGAACGGTCGACCCCCTGGGCCGCTCGGCACCTCCTCCGAATGGGGGATGTTGCGGCACGTGGCGGAACCCCTAGAATCGCGCACTCATGCTAGGTTACCGCCCGGTAACATACTCACGGTATGTTACCGGGCGGTGTCCCGCCTCGCGTCGTACGCGTATACGGTTCCTTATCTGCACGCGCGCAGATAAGGAACCGCGCGTAACGCTACGTAACGCGTACGAGACCGCTCACCGTGAATCACTACCCCCTCCCCCCCTTAGGGGGGGGAGGGGGTAGTGTCTAAAGCTTTACTTTAGACTTCTCTTAAGAAGTAGACAAACCCCCACAAACCGGACAAAGCTGCCTGAAGCCGTCCAGAGCCTGGCAAGCTACGACGAAGCTGCACCAGCCAGGGCATTAGCCGCTGGCCAGCCTTAATCGGGGCGTCTTGCCAGGAACCAGGGCCATCCCTGGCAAGGCTCGCAAAACGGACACGGCCACCTTGACGGCTCCTGGCCAGCCGGCTACCGTGGCGCCATGGCCACCACGAGCGCTCCCGCTGACCAGCGGTCGAAGCCTGGCCAGGACTCCCCCGCCGCAGAATCTGCCCTCTGCGGCGGGGGGACTTCTTTTGCGGACGAATTCCCGGCAGCCTCCGTAATCACCATTCCGGCCGGCTCGCTGTATCAACCCATGTCCGGCCCGGCCGGCTGGGAATTTCCGCTGGCGCTGGAGCTTGCGGGTAAGCCCCGCACTAAGGGCAGCCTGACAATGCGCGGTCGCGGCAATCGCCGGACCGGTCGTATTCCGCTGGTCGACAGCGAGGCGTCGAAGACGTGGCGGGGAATGGTTGCCGACACGGCGGCGCTGGCAATGCGTCAGCAGGGCCGCGCAATTCTCACCGGTCCGGGTGAGGTCGAATTCACTTTCCGACTGGAGCGCCTGGCGAGCCGCCCCGAATTGACCGAGCCTATCTCGAAGGCGTGCGGCGATATCGACAAGCATGAGCGCAATGTGAATGACGCGCTCAATGGCGTTGTCTGGGACGATGACGCACAGGTCGTCATGACGCATATTCGTAAGCGGTTCATTCGCCCCGGCGAATTGCCAGGGGTGAGTATCAAAGTCCAGCCTTATGAGAGGGTTGGCTAAGTCGAAAGGGTCAAGGGCAGATGACCATCGGGCAGGATCGGACCGAGTACCGCAGACTGGCTCTCTTGCTGGCTCACGCCGTGGGGCGCCTCGCTTTCGAGCTGGAGTCCCGCCGCGCACTGGCAGAGGTGCGTGCGTCCTGGCCCTGCCTCGGACTCCTGGCTGACCAGGACGCGTCGAACCTCGTTGGGCCGTATCCGGCCGCGCGGTGGCGCCTGCACCCCGACCTGTACACCGGGCCGATTGCGCGGCCCTACAGCCCGCTGACGCCGCGGCAGTCCGACGCCGCCCGCCGCCCGGCGATCCGCGCCGCGATGGGGGTAGCGACGGTCGACCAGCGCCCGCCCGTCGCCCTGGCTACCGCGGCGTTGTGGTCCGAGCGAGCGGGCCTGTGAACGTCCGCCCGCCGTCCATCCACGGTGCCGTGTGGAGCCGTGTCGTCTGGCCGCTGCTGGAGTACAGGGTGGCGTACCTTCGGTCGAGCCAGCACCTCGTTTGTCCCGTCAGCCTCCTGGACTCCTCCGCCGACCTCGACGTTTTCTGGCCGCCCCGGAAGCGTCCCCCTGATTCGCTTTCCAACAATGCATGGGGCATGGTGCTGTCGGCCGATAGTCGAATTGGGAGTTACATCCCAGGAGGCACCCCCTGGATAATGGGCACTAGCGTCTGCGGTCGCCCCTGGGGCGCTACTGACTCCTGGTTGGGTTTGTCGTGAGCCCTCTCCGCACTTACGCCCCCCTGGGCTTTGCGCTCATGCGTGTACCGGCCCTGGGCGGTTCGCCCCTCAATGGTCCGCCCGCTCCCGCTTGGACCTTGCAAGGTCGGGAGGCGCCATGCTTCATCCCCTGGCCGCTGTCGCCCGACAATGGGCCGTATGTCGTGCAGGGGCCGGTAATCCGCATCGCCAGGGAGATGTTTCCCGGCCCTTGGGATCGGACCCCGATTGCCCTAATGCGCACGGGTGGCGCTTGGGGGAATGTCTCGTGAAGCCTATCGATGTATGGCACCCTTTCTTTGACGCGGACGCGGTGCCCCTGCCACAGTTCCTCTCCGGCCCGCCGGCACCGCTTTGGAGTCGAGGCGGACGGGTCATGCCATGCTTCACTTCCTGGCCTGTACAGCTCGGTCGCTACCCGTTCGGTAATTGTGGTGCGCGGATGCCAGCGGTTCGCGCCTCGCGGCGTGTGCTCTACCGTCAGCCCGTGTTCATGCCGGTGTGTCTCGTGGCTGCGAGCGGCGAATGGGGGAGGCTGTAGTGAAGATCGTTGTTCCGGTCTATCGACCCCTCGGCCTTCTCCATATTCACCGCGTGCCCTCGGTGTATGGGATACTCTCCGGTCCGCCCGCTCACTCCCGGAGTCGGTTCGGGCGGTTCGCACCGGACCCTGCTGCCTGGCCCTGCCGGTCTGACTGGCTATTGCGTCAAGGTGCTGTGAAGGTGCCGGCTATCGGCGGTGCTCGGCGGGTGTTGCCCAATCCGCTTCTTCGGCCGCCCGAAGCTTTGGCGATTTGGGGCGTGACCTGGGGGTATCTCTCGTGAGGATTGCACCGGCTTTCGCCGCCTGGCCTGTGACTCCTCCCCCGCCGTCCCCCTACTTCACCATTGACGGGATTGCGCCCGTCCCTGTCGTGCCTGCGTTCAAGGTGGCGCGGGAGACCGTGTCTCGTGTAGGACTTTCCGCCCCGGGGATTCTGCGAGCGGCATGGCACAATTCGCGGTACGTTGGGTTTGCGACGCCTCCCGGGTTATGGCGGTCGGTTTTCCAGGTCCCGCGGGTGCCAATGCCCGTCGAGAATACCTTTTGGATTAACGAATGGGGCGGTCCTCGTAGACTAACCGGCTTTGTCCGCGGCATTACGTGGGTTGACAACCCGTCGCGGTAGGTGCTATCCTCGGGCGTCAAGGGCAGAGAGGATTGATCAATGACGTGGGGTCCGGACGATTCGTGGCTGCCCATTTCGGCGCTGGGCGCGGCCCTTCTGATTTTCAATTCCTGCTATAGCGTGAATGCAGCAGCTTTCGCCTCGGGGCGATTCCGGCGTCATGCTATGCCGACCCTCACCACCTGGCCGAACGGGGAAGGCAGCTACCCCGTTCGGTATCCCATCCTGGCGATGCATGGCTCGAATGCCCTTTGGCGTACCTGTTACCCGTTCTGGCGTCAGGACGCTACGGGGCTTCGTGCCGCGTCGCTGCGGGCGGGGCTGTGATGAGCTGGAATCCGCGGCCACGTCGCACCGTTAGGGTCATGGCGCTAGCGACGGACTTTCGCATTTCTCTCTATTTCTCTCCCCGGCCTTCGGCCGAGCTGCATATGGGCGGTACTCGCTGGGAGGCCCAGCCCGACTTCACCGCCTGGCCAGTCCGGGTGTTGCGCTGGCCTATCCGGGCGATGGTGCCCGCGGCCGACCCTTGCCGATCCTGCCTTTCCCTCTTCTTCGGGGATGCGACGGGACTTCGACAGTGGAGCGTCCTGGAACGGGTGGCGCCCAGTCTGTCGACTGTTGCATCTGGCTGGACGGTGCTGTGATGAGCTGGGCCCCGCGAGGTCACCGTGCCGTCCGGGTGATGGCGCCGGTCTTTGATCTTTGTGCTCCCTTCCCGACTGCGCCGCGGGCAGAGCTGCGCATGGGCGTTCGGAACTTCGCGCCCGACTTCGCCAGCGCCTGGCCTAGCGTCGGCGCCGATACGCGCCCGACGTGGGCGACGCGGCGCGAAGGTGCTGCCCTACTGGTCGTTGAGGCGTCTTGGCCGTACGAGCTGTCTGCCGTGGTCGCCAACCACGCGTGGGAGGCGCTGCGCCGGGGACTGCATTCAGCGCAGCGCGCCGACCGTCCGGCGAAGCTGATGCAGGTTTACACCTACATGCAGTTTTCCTTTGATTGGAGTGCCCCCCGCGAGACGCCCCTCCCGCCCGGCATGGATAGGATGGTGGGGCGCAAGGGGGAGTGGCGTTCATTCAGTACGATCTACGCCACGCATGGTATCTTCCTGAATTACGGTAACGTGCGGCGGGAGGTGTATCCGCTGTGATGATTCCACCGAGTGGGCCGCGGGGACTCCCGGCATTGCTGTACCCGGGCGCATTTGTCGAATGGCGAGGCGTGGGCACTACGGGGCTGTACGGTAGCGTCAGTCATTTCCGGCACTACACTAGAGCCTATCGCGCAACCTTTGACGTCTGGCCGCGGCAGTCGAGGTACCTCCGCCCTGCCTCTCGATTCGATGAAGCACTGCTGTGGACGGCGGGGGCACTGCCGCGGCGATCTATGGGGCTGTCTTTGATTAGCCCGAGGGGGCAGTGGTCCAATGTCGTCAACCCGTAGTGCAGCCCACATGCTTCCCCTCCTGCGTAGGGAGTTTCGCGCGAAGGGCTATAACCGTCTCTGGCACTTCCTGCAATTCGAGGTGAATTCCCACTACATGCAATCTGTGTTGGCGCTCTCGGGGCGGCGCGTTTCGCCCGACTTCCAACCGTTTGCCAAGGGCTCGCCTTGTAGTATGCCTGCCGTTCAGGAGCTGCCCGAACAGACTCAGGTGGCGCTCTTGACGCTCTTGCCGTACACGGCCTGGTTATTTCTACGCCCTACTGGTAGACTTATTCAGCTTGGCCGTTGGGACCACCTCTAAGATTGGGGCAGAAATGGACTGGGACACCGCCGAGGCGATTCACATGATCAAGAGCATGAAGCGGGAGAAGGCGGCCAGGGCGGGCCAGTCGCAGCGGAAGGGTTGCGGCGGAGGCTGTGCGGTCGTCATCCTCGCCACACTCGGCAGCGTGGGCGCGTCGGCCTACCTCGTGGCGTACGCGCTCGCCCAGGTGTTCTAGTGGCTACCTGGCCGCGGCAGCGCCACCATAGGCACGTGGTTATCCGTGCCTCAAAGAAGTGGCCGGGGCTCCCCCTGCTTGTCTTCCCGTTGCGTGGGCATGACCGTCCCAGACCCTTCCGGGGCGCCTTCTCCCGTTGGCCAAGCGGGCGTGATTGGCGGAATGTCAGTAGTGCAATCTGGCACGGCCGGGAGGGCTATGGGCTGACTGCGATACGGCAGCGGGTGGCGCGAACTTCGCCCGACGTCATGCGCATGCCGGGCGTAGCCAACCCCTTCGCGTGGGAGCCGTGCCACACTCTCGACCCCGGCATCTGGGAGTTGTTCCATGAGTGACACCCCTCCCTGGCCGCGGCTGCGTCAACGTTGGCGCGTTGACCTTCCGGAGTACTTGTGGCCGGGCTTGTCTTTCCGTGCATTGTTCCTGGGGAGGTGGCAGTGGCGATGATTGAGGCATTCGATCCGCAGCAGCATTTCTGCCTTTCCCTCTACTGGAATCTGTCGAAGCCTGGTTACAGGCTCCATGCGCTACACCCTGATGACGCGGTCATCCCCGAGAGCTTCGGCCCCTGGCCGAAGGCTCATTTGCTTCGGCCGATCGTCACACTCGCTGGGCGTCCGGATCTTGTTGGGTTTTATTGGGCCGTGTCCTGGCACTTCTGCACGCTCAATGTCCAAGCGGCCGGCGGCATCCCCAGCGCTCAATTTTTCTGGTCGGCGTCCGCCCCCTGGGAATGGAAATGACCGCGACCGTCGAGCGCGTCTACCCCCCGTCTACCTTCACCATGGGCGAGCGGAGATGGCCCGCTCCGCCGGATGCCCCACGTCTGGCCTGGCCCGCGCCGGTCATTGCTGCGCGCGACATCGCAGCGGACGACCCCCTCACGCCTCGCCCCGCCCGCGCCCTGTACGCCACGCTCGCCGCGGCCGGCTGGTCGGTGCGCCTGACGCATGCCCGCGGTACTGCCCCGGCGGGTCACGGCGCTCCTGGGGCGTTGCACGACAGCGTCGCCGTGCGGGCAACCAGCGTCCGCACGGGACTGCGTCTGGCTTCGTGCTGGGGGCGCGTCGTTGACGGGGAGAAGTGGGCGGCCACCCTGCGTGCCGTCCAGGTGCGCCCCGGCGCGCTACCCCGACCATTGTCGGCGGTGGCGCTCAAGCGACTTATCGAGTGGGAGGCACGGTGTCCGGAGTGAATTGTGAAGTGGTAGACAGGGTCCGCTTTGTGGCGCGGCTGTCTCGGAGACGCGTTGGCGTACCGCCGCATGGCCGCGCTCCCCTGGTCTACGGCACCCCCGAGTGGGGCGTGACATTCGGTCGCTGGGAGCCCGAACGCGTGCGAGGGTACTCGGGGCTACCTATCGCAATTACCCGAGGACTTTACTGCGTGCCCGACCCCGGTCCTGCCGATAGTTTCACCGCTGCGGCATTGATTACAGAGGATAAGGGAAACCTCTGGGGAGGTGGGAAGTGATGCACGACCTTCGGGACAATGCCGTCAAAGTTATTCGGTGGGTTAGTATGCGCACTGCGTTCAGCACAATACCTTCGGTCCCCATGCTTCACCCCGAGCACGTTGGGCCGTTCACCTCCTGGCCGCCCGACCCTCGCGCCGACGCACGCCCGGGACTCGCCTTCTGCGAACCGGTATTCATTGCGTACCATGACACGGACGCATGGTGTGTATCTGGCAGTGTCGGACATGCATTCCCACTTGCGCGCCCCGTGGTGAGTATGACCGAGTC
>Ga0075418_10000276_pt1 | contig 51603 bp, 50 predicted proteins | sample SoiMetdeltSBSDD2_FD_81776 | JGI IMG/M metagenome (GOLD analysis project Ga0075418, IMG submission 81776) | Bulk soil microbial communities from a Populus tree surrounding site in Tennessee, USA - Soil MetaG P. deltoides SBSDD2 | ecosystem: Environmental > Terrestrial > Soil > Tree plantation...
ACAACAAAGATCCCACACACCCCTTCGTCAACCCCTGGACGAGGGACGACGAGTTATGCCCACCTACCTAATCGCCCGACACCCGCACTGGTTGCACTCACCAGCCGATACAGGTAAGGCTCTCAGCTACCCAGACGGCCAAAAGCCGGTGGAATGCGCCGAGGACGAAGTGGCCCGACCCGCAGGTCGGGTCAATCATCTTGAAACTTTCATGCCCGAACAGCTGCAATGCAGGTGTCATGGCCCGATCGAGAATGAACTCTTCGACGAACTCCGGGGTCTGGAGTAGCGCGTAGCGCTTCCGGGCCGACTCGGAGAGGTCTTGGTAAAGGTCACCAAGGAATCGGGTGTTCCAATTTGGATCGTCGAAGCGATGGACGAGTTCGCCGCTCTCGGCGCGCCCGCGCCAGAAAGCGACCAAGGCTTTCGCACCGTCATGGGAGATCGGAATGCCGTACAGCGGGTTGTGCCGTTCGTCGAACAAGCTGCGCCCTGCCTGACCCGTGGCCAGCGCGGCAAATGACTGCAACAGCCATCCGCGGAGCGTGGGGTCGTCGGCCGTGCGGAAGTATTCTGCTTCGGACTCTTCGGCGACAATCAGTGACTCGCTGGTAGGGCCAGCCAGGAAGAGCCTCTTAAGCAACCCGTTGTCTTCGCAGAAGCGAACGAACACGGTGCCGAGTACCCATGCGACAGCAGCTTGCGTGATGCGTTCGTCGGACCAGGCCCTCCAGGTGTCGGCCGTCCGACCGAGCCGGAAAGCGGTGTCGTATTCGGTTCGCAGCGGCTGGGCTATCTCTGACTCTGTGTTGACCTGCTCACGAAGATCAGCTTCGAGCGCCTTGACCTGCTTTTGAAGGTCGGCGAGTAGTGCCTTCCGGTCGATCATCGCCCATCTTTCCCGTCAGTCATTGTTGTGCTAACGCCTGGTGCGCGTTGCTAGTCCACTCGTCGTTCAGGATCGTCCACTCGTGCGGCGCTACCTCGACAGACACCGTATCCAGCCGTGGTGTGGCGGTCAGGTCCTGGACCGGACACAGTAGCCACAACGTTCCGCCGCGAGCGACCTGCGTGCGCAAGTCATGAAGTACGCCCATGCCGCGATAACGAGCCAGCACCGCGGCGTTATGCAACAGCACCGTGCCGTTGGGCGTCATCGCACTCGCCAAGCGCGGCGCCGTAGCTTTCCATGCCTGTTCAATAAGGCCTGCGAAGCGGATGGCCGAAGACGAATTGGGTTCGGCCAAGTCCGCGTTAATCACAGTCTGCCAAGTCGGCTTAGGTCGCGATTCAACAAGCTTGTGGAGCTCGTCGAGGAAAAGAGCCGAAACGTCGACGGTATCGGTCTTGTACCACCGCTCTAGCCGGCGAAGTGCGGTCTCGGCGCGCGCGAGGCGTACGGTCAACGCCCGGAAGCCACCGCTGCGCGCTGATGCCGTGAGCTGTTCGTCAGCCTTATGGGCGGACGATAGTTCCGGCGATTCGGCGGTCCATCGGCTTGCGCTGCGGGAAGACGACGATCGGCGCAGGTTGCTCGTCAACGCGCTGGAAGTGAGGACTGCCGGCGGGAAGTACTTGCCTTCGGCTCCATTCCAGCGCAGCTTAAAGCCCGCTGCCTTGAGCAAGTCGTCGAGATCGGTACGACCAGGTAGCGGCTCGAGGGCTGGGAACCAAGCGGCGACCCGTTGACGGATCTCTCCAGGCGATGCACCAGTCTGCGGCACGATGCCAGCTTGTGCGAGTCGCAGCGCTCGTTCGGGCGGAAGGTTGCGCGGATAGATCTCCAGCCGAGCGTTGCAGGCGGCATTGCGTGAAGCGGCTGCCGCAATCTGTACGAGGCGTCGCTCGTCAATCCCATCGGCGATGCCGGTCGTCGCTTTGACCGCTCGCAAGGCACGGAGAACGGTGGCTGCGCTGGGGAGAGCCTCCTCGGCGGCAAGCTGATCGGCTATCTTGCCGAGGGCGTCAGCATAGTCGAGAAGCGCCGGCGCGCTGGGTGTTTCAGGACTGTCAGACTCCAGAACCTCCAACGCAAGGATGATCTGCTCACCGTGACGACGTTGCCGAAGCGCTTGCTCAGGAAACCGGCTGTCTACTTCGTACGCGGCACGGACCGCAGCCGTGGCCACCGCTATACGGGCGCGACCGACGCGGACTGACCCACGACTAGTCAGAAGTGCTTCGGCCAACTCCAAAACGCCAGCGACCCGCCCGCGTTGCCGCAGCAAGGCAACGACCTCGTCTCGGAGTGCAGTAACCGGTGGCATCTCATGCCATCGCTGCCGGTGCTTGGCGATGATCTGGGTGATCCTCGCCGAACTCACTTTCATCTGCGACGCCACCTGCGGCTGCTGCGCCCAGGGCGAGGGCACCTCACCGTTTGCATCCGGCAGGCCAAGCAGGAGACGGACGGTTTCTGGTTCCTTGTCGGAAGGCGTGCTGGCGTCCGGCAGCAACAAAGTGGTGAGATCGTCCAATCCGATCTTGGTTAAGTCCTCCTCTGCGACATCGAGGGGATGGACCGATCCACTTGTAACCTCAATCGACGGGGAAGGCGCTTGATCGCCAAGCCGCTGGCGCCATTCGCGGATTCGACGCTGCAATTCCTTGCGGGTGTTGGCGCCCATCCCCGGCAAGTTGAACAACACCTTGCCTGCGACCTTGAGCAGCTCGCCCACGGTGGTGGCGTCGACGCGGGAGGCTGCGGAGACCGCGCGAGGTGACAGGCCTGAGATCTGCAAAGGGGTGTCGAGGGAGGCCTGCCCAGCGGATTCGTCTCGGTCGGTTTCGATATCATCAACGCTGACTGATGGCTCGTCGGGGTGCACAGTCCCGTCGGAGACTTGAAAGACCTTCGCCCAGGCGCGCCGCATTTCCCCGAGCGTGCCGAAGCGATGCTCGACATCCCGTTCGAGTGAGCGTGCGAAAAAGGCCGCGAGGCCGTCGCGCAGCATCGGCTCAAACGCCTCCGTCGCGAGCGAGACGGGTCCGTCGGTGAAGCGCGCCTCCGTCCGGCCGTCGCCCCAAACAGGTAGCTGGCCGGAGGCCATCTCGTGGAGCGTCACGGCAAGCGCGTACATTTCGGCGGCCTGGTCGTAAACCTGTCGCTTGCCTGTGCCGAGGAACGGATCTAGATAGCCACGGGTGCCAGCCTTCAGATCCTGCACCGACACGCTCGCCAGCGAGAAATCGAAGATGACCGGCACCTTGGTGCGATTTGGTCGGGTGCGTACGACGATGTTGTCGGGCTTGATATCGCGGTGCTTGACACCTTCTCCCTCGAGGAACGCCACGGCATCGAACAGGTGGTCGCCGTACTTCTCGAGCTCGTCTACGGTGAGCCGGCCGTCTTCACGAAGCTTGCGCGCAAGGGTCTGGTCGCTGACGAACTCGAATACAAGTGTCGTCCGTGTCATCCGGTCGGCAGGCAATTCGATCGGGTCGGGCCGCTCCAGCCTGATTACGCGGCTGTCGTTGCGAAGCATGCCCAGCACGTTCGCTTCATGGACAAGGCGATGCGCCTTCTCCTGAGAGAGCGCGATCTTCAGAACGTTTCTCACCTTAGTCGTGGCATGCTCGGCGAGGAACGCTCGGCAGGTGGAGCCTGTGCCGAGCTTCTTGAGGATGGTCCACTCGCCGACTGCGTCTCCGGCGTGTGCCTCTAGCGGGTCGATCGCGGCTGGCTCGGTCGAGATGGCCCGGCTCGATTCGATCAGAGAGTTCTCGAGGGTCTCCAGCATCTCGAGGAACTCAGCCACTGTTGCAAGGCGAGCATCCGGTTGCGGTGCTGTTGCAGCCTGCACCAACTCATCCGCGAACGGCGACACGCCGTCGCGAAGAGATGACGGACGAAGCCCATTCTCGGACGCTAGGCGCTGGAGGAGGTCTGCCTGATCTGACGCTGGCGCATCGTTTGTGAGCAGCGCGTAGCCCACGGCACCTAGACCAAACACATCCAGAGCCACCGGATCAGCGTGGGGCTGCTGCCACTCAGGGGCTAGATAACCGCCCACGTCCTTTGAAAGGTGAAAGCCGACGTGGTGAGTGGCCTCCACCGCAGCCGTACTCGACTGAGTCGAATCTCCACGGCTGGCGACGTGCCAGTCGATCACTTCTAGTCGCGGGCGTGTCCATGCTTGCTCGTCTGGATCGGACTTGCGCCCAGCCGGAACCACGTGGAGGCTCCGGGCCGAAAGCGCTCGATGGTAGAGACGGTGGCCGTGAGCGTAGGCGATCGTCTCCGCCAGTTGACGGACGAGCCGGATCCGATCCCCCGTCGTTAAGCGATCACCCCACTGAGCAAGATATTGGTCCAGGCGCAAACTGCGAGGGTCGTACCGATAGACAAGTGCAGGGCCAACGTCATGCGGTTCCATGGAGTCCACCCGCACGATGTTCGGGTGGTCGATCCCATGCAGGGCGGCCATTTCCCTTCGCGCGGCTCGCTCAATGCTTGCGCGCTGGTCCTGTCCAGCCTGACTCTCAACCAGGTAAAGGCGTACGCGGCGCCGCTCGGCCTCGAGCGCTTTGTGTCGGGCTAGGTGGTCCTGCCAGGTCGGCCCGGAGGCGAAGGGCTTCGTGTCCAGCTGCCACATCCCTACCTGGTAGTACTTCTGACTGCGCCGAATGCCGACCTCGCCCAGAAGCTTGATGATCTCTGCGGCCCGCGCAGCATTGATCAACTGGTTGGGATGCCGGGGCGCCGACGTGATCAGGTCGGTGATCTCGGGTACGTTCCGCGGCCTGCCATAGACGCCGAACTTGTGGTGATCAGGTAGATGAATCTCAAGATCCGTCTTCGAGAAGTAGACGGCTGCCTGGACAAACGGCACGAACGTCTCGTGGGCGGCCCGCGCCTGCAGCAGACCCTTGAGCCTCTTGGCCTTGGCGTCTGCCAGGTGATAGGGATTGTCATGAAACGTGACCTTGCCGCCATTTGCCTGAACCCAGTTGTTGCCCGATGCCGTGAGGTGCCCTATCCAGCTCTTTACCTCGATTAGGAACAGGCCGGCGGGCGCGAGGATCAGGGTGTCGACCTCATAAGGCGCACCGTTCGAGGCGGTGAACGTAAAGTTTGACCAGGCCCGATAGGGCTCGACGTCCGGCATTGCAGCCTTGAGCTGCTCAAACGCCTCCCGCTCGTGCTCATATCCGGTCGGCGTGACAGCAACCCACCGCGCACCGGACATGCAGTAACCTCCCTCGAACCCTGCCGATCTAGGTCATCCTAGGTGTTCGGACAGCGACGGTACGTCCCCACTTTGGGTGCCCCGCTTGTCCAACACTCAGAGCTTTCGTCAGCAATTCGGCTGAACGCCGCGCCAAGCGCAGATCTATACCCGCCGCCGATGCGCGCAGGATACTTGCCGATCTGGGCCACATCGGCCTGCGTTCCTCAGCCGTGTCATCGACAAGCTGTCCACGTCGGCTACAACCGCCGACGTGGACAGGACACTACGCCGGGCGGGCAAGGGGCTGCCGACCAAGTGCTGACCGGCTTACGCAACATCGAGGAGAGCCAACGCCCAACCGCCTTGAAAGGGCGCGACCCTGTCGCACCACATCGGGTACCATCACATTCACGTTCAGTGATCTTCGCTAACCCGTTTGTTGGGGTCCCTAGATGCCGCAGGAGCTACGCACGCTCGACCCGACGCTGTCCGCTAGTGACAGGTTCGGCGCAGTGCTTCGGCATTGGCGGTTACTGCGCCAGCTCTCTCAAGCTCAGCTGGCCACGGTTCTCCCTGTCACGCCCGATCAAATTGCCAAGTATGAGAAGGCAGTCCGCTGGCCCAGCCAGAAGTCCGTGGAACGTATCGACGAACACCTCGAGGCCGGCGGCGAACTCGTCACGCTTTGGGCAGAGGGTGAAGCCGAGCGGGAGGTTGCTCGCAGCAGCAGGGCTCCGATCGATGGGTCTTACGTCGAGCATTGGACCCAGATGCTGGCCGCTCTGGCTGCGGCTGGGAACGCTGTCGGCGGGCGAGGTTTTCTGGACATCGTCGTCACCGAGGTCACAATCATCTCTCGCCACGGCGCTGCGGCTACTGGTCAGTTGGCGGCTGGCTTTCTGAGCACCCAGGCCCGATGGCTTGAGTTCGGGAGCTGGATCGCCGACAACCAGGGTGATCGTGTCAAGGCGACGGTCATGTTGAAGCAGGCTGGCGAACTCGCCGAGCGTGCGCACGACGCGGTGTTCGGCGCCTATGTGTTGATGCGACGCGCTCAGCGGGCGCACGAGGAAGATCAACCTCGGGCGTGTCTCGATCTAATTGAGAGCGTCGCATCGACGAACCAACCGCCGCGGATCAGAGCGCTGCTCGCGACGCGTGCGGCTCAGGCTCACGCCGCGCTTGGCGACGGGCCTGCGATGCGGCGCTCCTTGAAACGGGCCTTCCTCGATGCATGCCGAGATTCCGCGCCTGAGAAGGTCGATTTGGAGATCGCGTCTCATGGCACGCCGAGCTACGTGCTCGCTCATGAGGGGATCTGCCTGCTGACGCTTGGCGAACCCAACGGCGCGGCCAGTGTGCTGGAGACCGTCGTGCAGGATTGGCCGGCATCGCAGCGCCTGGATGAAGGGCTCATCAGAGCGCACCTGGCACTCGCACAAGTGACGACTGGTGCCCTTGACGAGGGCGTTGACCAGGCCCGGCGAGCGCTCGCGTTGGGATTGGAAACCGGCTCGGAGCGGACTCTCCGGATCCTGCGTAAGGTGATGAAGCAGAGACTGGACGGGGCTGCCGGGTATCGGGAGCTAGCCAGCCATTGGGCAGGCGCGACCCAGGGAGGAAGCTGAAGCCATGGACATCCTGTCGAGGGCGACCGCCGCAGACATCGCTGGCAGCAAATCCCAGGTGGCGGTCCTGCCGATCGGCAGCTTCGAGCAACATGGTGAGGTCCTTCCGCTGGCCACCGATACCCTGATCGCATGCGGGATCGCCGAGGCGCTGACCAGGGCATACGGCTTGTTTCTGCTTCCACCCATCACGGTTTCCTGTTCACATGAGCACGCCGCATGGGCCGGAACGGTAAGCATCAGCTCGGCAACGCTTCACCGCCTGGTGAACGACATCGTCGACTCCTTGCGACGATCTGGGGTTACCAAGCTCGTCCTGGTCAACGCCCACGGCGGTAACTACGTGCTGGCCAACATCGTTCAGGAACTTTCAGTCGATGGCCCGAACGTTGCGCTATTTCCCGGACGCGACGACTGGAACAAGGCGCGAGCGGACGCCGACCTTGAAACAGACGGGCACGAGGACATGCACGCTGGCGAGATCGAGACCTCCATGCTGCTTCACCTGATGCCGCAAGTCGTTGCCCGAACGCAAAACGCGGACCATGACGGATCGGACCGACGCCAGCACCTGCTCACCTTGGGCATGCGCGGCTATACGACCTCTGGCGTCATTGGCAAGCCATCCCTGGGCGACGCGACCAAAGGCAAGTTGGTGCTTGAGAGCCTGACCCACTCCTTTGCGGATTACCTTCGAGTTCTCACTGCCTGACCAACCCGCGATGCATACAAGTTGGTTGTATGCATCGGGTGATACCCGGTCGGCCCATTTTGGCGGTTCGATAGATCGAGCGCCGGTACGCGAGGCGTACCGCAGGTCGGGTTGTCTGAGACTTGCTCACGAACTTCCGGCATCCGCGATCGAGTTCTTCGTTCCTTCTCGACTAGATTGAGCAGCTATGGCCAACTTGGAAGACATACTTCGTCAACGCTTGGAGACTGCTTTCTCCGCCGTGAGCGCCGAAGCCGTCGACCCGGCCGTACGACGATCGCAGCACGCTGACTTCCAGTCCGACGCCGCGCTAGCCCTTGCTCGCCGATCGGGTACCAACCCACGCTCGCTCGCGGAACGGGTTGTCGCTGCCGCCGACCTCGACGACATGTGCGCGGCCGTCGAGGTTTCCGGGCCCGGGTTCATCAACCTCACCGTAGCCAACGGTACGTTGGGCGACTTGCTTGCGGAGGCATGCGCCGACGAACGGCTCGGCGTCGCGGCGAGCAGCAATCCCGAGGTTGTCACCATTGATTACTCGGCACCGAACGCCGCGAAGGAGATGCATGTCGGCCACCTCCGGTCGACGATCATCGGCGACGCAGCCGCTCGGCTGCTTGAGTGGCAAGGCCATACCGTCATCCGCCAGAACCACATCGGCGAATGGGGTACGCCGTTCGGCATGCTGATTGAGCACCTTCTCGATGTTGGCGAGGCTGAAGCAGCTCACGAACTCTCAGTCGGTGATCTCAACGGCTTCTATCAGGCAGCCCGGCGCAAGTTCGACGCGGACGACGCGTTCAAGGATCGGGCGCGGAGACGGGTGGTCGCCCTGCAATCGGGTGACCCAACGACTCGCCGCTTGTGGGAGATTCTCATCGGGGAATCGAAGAAGTACTTCGCCGCGATCTATGCGCGTCTGGACGTGCTGCTCACCGACGAGGACTACTTCGGAGAGTCGTACTACAACGACCAACTCCCATCGGTGGTCGAGGAACTCGATGCGCTCGGCATGATCCAGGTCAGCGATGGCGCCAAGTGCGTTTTCCCTCAGGGCTTTTCTGCCCGTGACGGCGGTCCGCTGCCGTTGATCGTGCAGAAGTCCGATGGCGGCTACGGATATATGACCACAGACTTGGCGACGATCCGTCGCCGTATCAAGGTGCTCGGCGCAACGCGACTGCTGTACGTCGTCGGGCTTCCTCAGCGCCAGCACTTCGAGATGATCTATGAGACGGCGCGTGAGGCAGGCTGGCTGGTGCTGCCGGTAAAGACAGAGCACGTCGGCCACGGTTCGGTCCTTGGAACGGACGGGAAGATGCTGCGGACGCGCGAGGGCGTATCGGTCAAGCTCGCGGACCTTCTCGACGAGGCGATACTTCGGGCAACGGCCCTCATCGAGGCCAAGAACCCCGCCCTCGACGACGCCCAGAGAGCGGCCGTGGCGAAGGCTGTAGGAATCGGTGCGGTGAAGTACGCGGATCTTTCGACGGACCGCGTCAAGGACTACGTGTTCGACCTTGATCGCATGCTTGCTTTCGAGGGCAACACGGCGCCGTACCTGCAATACGCGCGGGCGAGAATCTGCTCGATCTTCCGCCGCTCAGGTGAGACGCCCGAGACGAATCCGAAGCGGGTCCTCATCGCCGAGCCGGCAGAGCGGGCTCTCGCCATCGAGCTGCTGGGGTTCGGCCTCGTGGTGAAGGAGGTGGAGAAGTCCCTCGAGTTTCACAAGCTGGCCCACTACCTGTTCGTCCTGGCGTCGACCTTCACGACGTTCTACGAGAACTGTCCCGTACTCAAGGCCGAAGGGGAGATCCGGACGAGCAGACTCGTGCTGTGCAACATGACGGCCAGAACCCTGCACATCGGGCTCAGTTTGCTGGGCATCGAGTCGCCGGACCAGATGTAGTTGATCACCGCTCGCCTCGGAATCAGCGCATTCGGAAACCCGTTCCGCCGTCGATATCCGGCCTGAAAAGATAGGAACGTCGCAGTGTTCACCAGGACGATTGGTATCAGCCGTGGCCGACCCTAATCTTCGCGTACGTTTTGCTCCGTCGCCGACGGGCATGTTCCACGTCGGCAATGCCCGGTCTCTGCTGCTGAACTGGGTCCTCGCGCGACAGAGCGGCGGAACGCTGCTCCTACGCATCGAGGACACCGACGCCGCGCGATCCCGCCCGGAGTGGACCGAGGGGATCATCCGGGCCATGGCCTGGCTCGGCGTGGGGCCCGAGGAGTACGAAGGTCCGCTGCACCAGTCGGCCTACCTCGCCGAGCAGATGAAAGCGGCTCAGCAGCTGTTCGACGCGGGCCGCGCCTACTATTGCGACTGCACTCGCGAGCAGATCCAGGCGCGAACGAACAACGCCTATACGGGCTATGACGGGCATTGCCGCGACAGAGCGCTCATGGCCGGCGACGGACGCGCCCTGCGCTTCCGGACCCCCGACGAGGGCATCACAGTGGTCAAGGATTTGGTACGGGGTGAACCAGCCTTCGACAACAAGTTGATCGAAGACTTCGTCATCGCTCGCGGCGACGGCTCGCCGGTGTTCCTGCTCGCGAACGTGGTGGACGACATCACCATGAAGATCACCCACGTCGTCCGGGCTGAGGAACACCTTCCCAACACGCCCAAACAGCAGTTGCTGTGGGAGGCGCTCGGTCATACGCCGCCAATGTGGGCGCACACACCGATCCTGGTCAACGAAAAACGGCAGAAGCTGTCCAAGCGCCGCGACAAGGTCGCCCTGGAGATGTACCGCGACGATGGAATTCTGCCCGAGGCGATGCGGAACTACCTCATGCTCCTTGGCTGGGCACCCTCAGGCGACCGTGAAATCGTTCCGTGGTCGGTGATCGTGGACGAGTTCCGTCTCAAGGACGTCAACTCTGCGCCTGCGTTTTTCGACATCAAGAAACTTCTCGCCTTCAACGGCGAGTACATCCGCGCGTTGCCCGTCGCGGACTTCATCGCGGCGTGTCAGCCCTGGCTCGTCGGGCCATTCACTTCGGACGAGGAGCGGGCGGAAACCGGCTTCGGCGTTCTGGCACCGCCCTGGGAGCCTGCGGCCTACGATCCCGCCGCCTTCGCCGCGGTCGCTGGGCTCGCGCAGACGCGGATCTCGACCTTGTCGGAGATCGTGCCGTACGTCGATTTTCTGTTCCTGGACGAGCCAACCATTGACGAGGCGGCCTGGGCAAAGGCGGCCGCCAACAGTGGTGTCCTGCCTGACGTAATCGCAGGGTTCGAAGCACTACCTGAATGGTCGGCCGACGGTCTCAAAGAGACGCTGGTAGCAATCGGCGAGCGCCACGAACTCAAGTTAGGCAAGGCGCAAGCCCCAGTCCGAGTCGCGGTTACCGGCCGGGCCGTCGGGTTGCCGTTGTTCGAGTCGTTGGAGGTACTAGGGCGCCAGCGCACGCTCGCCCGGCTTCGCGTGGCAGCAGCCACCAAGTAAGTCGCCGCGCAGCAACGATCCGCCGAATCGTGCCTGACAGCCGCCTATTGTATCCGTGTCACCATAAGGCTAACCTAGTCAATTAGATGTGATTGCGCTTTCGCTCGGCAGTCGCCCCACGACCGCCCTGAGTCGGCACTACAGCGCGAGTCATCGCGCCCCGCCGTGGCCTATCGCGCGGCGGGGTACTTCTGTTACTGCTTACACGGTTTTATGACTGCCGTTCTGGGTTTCCCTGCGCGGAACAGGTAACGCCAGCTGCCGCTCCATCCCGAAAGGAGCCGCCAGCAGCCCGAAATCCGTGCCCAGCAGCCGGTCAGCGAACTCGAACACCCGTGGAGCGTCAGTGCCCGCGTACGGCGTCGATGGCAGATGATCCCGTTGAAGGCGGGCCGTCAACGTCCACCCGCGCAACGACGGCTCCAAGCTGATGTGTCCGTGAGCCGTGCCCGGGTCGGCTGCTACAAGTTCGCGGCCGTCCCACCGCACGGGTACCTCGCTCGCCACGGTGGCGCGGTTTGCCGCGCCGTAGATGGTCACCGAGTCGCCGGAGAAAACACGTTCGGCGAGTTCGCCAAGCCACTCAGCGTCGTGGAGGCTGCATCCTTCGCGAGCGATCAAATTAGCCACGTGAATCTGAACTCGGAGGTGGGCCGGAGCGGCCTCCATCGCAGAGGTGAGGCGTGTGTTGAGGTCGGTCGGCAGGAAGCCGTTGGCCGACATGATGCCATCAACACTGAAGGCGCCTCGGTACCCGATGCGCGCCGAAAGGCCGGCGCCGATCGCGTCGGTGAGCCGCCGGAGGGTCTGATCGTCGGGAACGGCGCCGACCGCTCCGCAGCAGAGAAATGTCCCCGACCCCGGGCGCGGTAGGGTGACGATCTCCATCGGAGGGAAGGCGACGGCGACATTGGCAAAGACCATGCCGTGCAACCTGATCGGTATGCCCGGTACCAGCTGCATGATCTTGAGCCGGTGGTGGCGGCTAGTGGCGACGTCAGGGGCCCTACCACCGTGCCACCACCACATTCCTTCAGCGCCGCTCGTGGGCGCGGAGCCAGCGCGCTGCACCGCGCAGACCACGCCATCGCCGACGTCCACCGTCGCGCCGAGCACAGTCACGTCTTGACCGCCATCCACCAGGACGTACCGGGGATGCGTCATGCCGAGCCAGGCCCAGATGGTATCGACCACTCCCTTGTCCTCGCATAGCCGCCACACGGGATGCCGGCGCCCGAGCAGTCGACGGCTACCCGCCTCGGGCGGGTCAAGCGGGTCAGGGGTGATGAGGGCTGCCCGGCGTCGCGGATCGAACCTGTCGGCAATCTCAGTCAGCGGCCCTGCACCACCGAGCCCGGCTATCGCTTCATGATGGAAGGCCAGCCGAGCACTTTCTGTACGCCGCACCGCATCCGATCGTTTGAGAGCGATCGCGTCGAGATCGATCGCCCGGCAACAGTCGGGGCCAAGCAGGTTTTCCACGCGGCTGCGTTGTCGCGCCGTCCGCAGATGGCGATCAGGCGGTCGTTGTTCAGTAGCCCCCTGAGTTGGTCGACGGGGTTTAGGTCATGCGCCGGGGCCATTGCTGATCCTTCCGCTCGAAGATCAGATTTGCGGCGGTCTCGTGGATGAGGTCGTAGACGCCCGTGCCAAGGTGGCGATGAATCTGGTGCCGTGTCCGATCGGCACGTTTGTCGTCAAACTCGATGATGATCAGACGGCACGTCGTCGCGGCGTGATCGATGGAGTTCCACACATCCAGTTCGGTGCCCTCGACGTCGATGCTGAGCAGGTCTACGGTCCGGAATCCCAACGGCTTCAGGAGGTCCGCTAGCCGGAAGCAGTCCACGGCAATGACTTCAACATCCGGTCCGCGTTGCGTCAGGCCCGACCACGACTTGTGAGGGTGAAGGCCGAACTGCTGGCGCCCTGGAGAGCTTGCGACAGCACACATGCGGACAGCACATCGGCGACGCTGTAGAGCGTGGGCATTACGCGGATCGGCCTCGACCGCCAAACCGTTCCAACCCAGGTTCTCGAAGTAGAGGCTATTGCTGCCGCGAACGCCATCCCCAGCGCCCACATCGACGAAGGTCCCCCGATCCGGTATCACCAAGTTGTCGGCGAGCCAGCGGTCCTCGCCCCACTGGGCATAGAAGGGCGGAAGCTGCGTGTACGGCTTCATCGGGCTCTCCACGAGCCCAAGACGAGAACCCGCATGACTACCGCCCTTCGCCGGATGCCGTGTAGCCGAGCACAAGCAGGCGCCGCGGGCTGCCGCTCATATTGGGGCCGCTCGCGTGCACCAGCGCCGAGTCCCACACCAGAACCGAGCCAGCAGAGGCCGTGAGGACCACGCCATCCTCATCAGGAGCATCCTCATCGGCGACCACCGGTCCCTGCCGGTGCGTCTGAGTCATCGAGACCGAGCGTCGGTGTGTGCCGGGCCAAACCTTCAGGGCACCGGACTCGGCCGTGCAATCGTCCAGGCACACCGCCACCGTGACGACCCGGTCGAAGCCGCGTGCCTGGAAGTAGGCGGCGTCGGTGTGTTTGCACACCTCTTCGCCGAGCACAGGAAGGTCAGCCCAGTCCACGGCGGGCGCCACGCGCTGCTTGTACATGAACTTGTCTTCCATGAGTTGCGGAGTGCCACCCAGCAGCTCTCCGATCGTGGCGCGAGCCCAGAACCCGTGCGCCAACGCGGCGGAGGCCGGCGCCAGGTCAAGCACAGGCTTGATCTTCAGCAGATACAGGGCACCGTCGTCGAGCCTCCACCAGGTGACTCGCGGCTCCAGCGTTTGCACAGCGGCCATCTGCTCGATGAGGTTGTCGCGTATCCCATCGGCCTCCCGTCGAATGTTCTCGATGACGGCTGGTGCGAATGGCGAAGCGAAGACGGCGTAGCCGAGCTCTTCGAATCCCCTGATCATGACGATGGCCCTCCCTTCGTGGCGATCGGGACGACAAAGTCAGCCGTCGGTTTGGTCCACGACGGTGGAATCTCGTGAGCCGCCAACGCGTACGGCCATGTCTTCACCGCAGTGAAATGACGCTCCAGGATCTGGCGACGAACCTCCCTCAGCTCCGGGCCGCTCGAGAAGAAACTGAACCGGCCACCCGGACGCAGGCACCTCTTCACCACCGTCTCCACGAACACGGCGAAATCGCTGTCCGCGTGGCCATCTGGCGGCCAGGTGTCGTACATGATGGCGTCAAGACTTTCCGGGGGAAAGGACGTCAACTGCCAAGGCTCGGTAATCAGCCGAACCGGTGCGGGGTAACGGTTGAGGATCCGGCACCGGGTGATGTTGGCGACCTGAGGATGGGGCTCCACCGCGATGTAGCTGCCAACGCCAAGTCCGGCAAGCTGTTCGGCGAACACGCCCAGGCCGAGGCCGACCTCCAGCACATCCGGCTGGTCGACGCCCTCGACCAGTCGTTCCGCGTGAAGGCGCATGAGTTCGGCTTCGGCGAAGAACATGACGTACTGCGCGCCGAGTACCAACCCTTCGGAAGTAACTGCGGCGTTGAGCGACCGGAGCCCTTCCAGGTGGCGCTGGTGAACTTCGTCGAGCACTATCACTGCCCGCCTTCCCGGAACCGGCTGATCAGGTCGGTGTGCAAGAAGCGCTGGGCAAACTGGCCAGCGGTGGCCATCGTCGTCCGGACACAGTCCTCTACCACGCTTGCTGTGTCAGCGTTGGCGCGTCGGTCCAGCGACACAAGCACGTAGGCGGGGTCGTCCAGAGGCGCACCGTTACGTGCGGCGACAGTGACCTCTGCGAACACTCCCGTGCGGCGCATTATCTCCGCAGCCGCGTCAGCGGTGAGGCTGGAGTAAATCTTTCCTGCGTGGTGCAGCGGGTTCTTGCCCGAAGGCGCTTCGCAACTCGACGGGCGTAGCGGCTCGATCACGCCGCTGAAGCGGTTGCCCCGTCCGACCGCGCCGCAGTCGCCTTTGCCCAGCGAAGTGCCAAACGGCGCAAGGTAACCATGACCGGGTACGTCCTTGGTGTTGAGGTGGAGACCCCAAGTCGTTATCTGAAGGCCACGCTCGTCGTCCGCGAGTAGGTTTTGCACCAGCACGGTCATCGCTTCTTTGACCTCGGCCAGGGCGTTCACGTAGTCGGTGAAGGAATCGGTGACTTCCGGGTGGAAGGGAACACATGCCGTGATGTCCAGCTCCGAACTGGTACGCACCACCATGACCTTCACGTCCGTGCCGATGCTCGGAAAGGCAGCCCGGAACTCTTCACCAGTCACCGAGCTTTCCAACCGCATCGCGAGTGCTCCAGCCAACCCCGGCCGACTTGCGCTGACACAGATCACGGTGTCGTTGGCTACCGACTCGCGCTCCAGCACGTGAGTCAGGCCAGCGAGGGTTGCGGGGCGGTAGAACTGGGGGTCGTGATCGACGGCTACACCGCTGGAATTGTTCACATGCAACCTGAGGTGTTCGAGAACCCGCTTGTCCCCCAGCGCTGTGGGCAACACCGCTGATACCGCGTCCGCGAACAGGTCATAGACGGGGACCTCTGCGCCTGCTACTTGTTCGGTGACTTTGCCGAAGAGGTAGCAGTCCACGGGTTTGAGGATCTCGAATCCGCCGAACGTCACCTCCGACGCGGCGCCGACGAGATTGACCTTGTCGACCCAATGGTTGGGGATGGTGCCGATATTCTCCTGGCACCAACGGATATAGCGATGCGAGAACGCGTCGGCCACCAGGTCCGCGAGGCTGTCGGGATGGCCGATTCCCTTGCGTTCGGCAACGTCGAACACTGCGCGATCTGGGTCTATGGCAGCCTGCTCCACTACGATTTTCATGGTCAGTCCTCGTCGTCGAGATCGGCGGCGCTGTGCGCCGGGGGATTCACCAAGTACGAAAGACATTGCGAGAGAACAAGAATCCGTTTGGCCGGACACGGTTCGAAAGCGGTCGCAGGGTTGAACGTGCCGTCGTAAAGGTTGCCGTAGCTCGTCGGTACGGAAGCGCAGCGCCGAACATCGCCGGTCACCGTGACCTTGAACGACGTGACACCTGCTGTGCACGCCTGCCCGCGGAACGACATCATCCCGTCCAGGTACGGGCGGTTGAACACGTAGTCGGAGTTGGCCAGGACTAACTCCTTCTCCTCGTCGGTATAACCCTCCGGGTACCGACGGCGTTCGTACACACCCTTGAACACCTTGGCGCGCACGTCATCCACCCCAAGCGCCTTAAGCTCTTCGATATCGTCCGCGAGCCGGGCCAGCAACGGCGGCCACAGGACATACAACGCGACGACATCGAACCCTTGACTGCGCAAGGCGAGGTAGTTGCGGGCGTATGACTTCAGCTCAAGCCCGAGCCTCGCGCGTTCCGGCATGTGGATCGCCGCCACGATCTTCGCCACGCGATCACGCGGGATCCGATCAGCGAACTCCACAATGTCATCAGATGAAAGATTGCTGTTGATGCTGATGTAGTTGGTCCGAGTCAGCCCGGAGCACAGTTCGACGAACCCAGGAAACATGAACGGCTCGCCGCCGGACATATGGATCAAGCTGGTTCTGCCTACCTCCTCGAACCGCCGAACAACCAGCTCGGGTGGCGGCTCGTCGAGGTGCTTGCGGTTCAACACCATCCGGATCTGCGGATGGCAATAGTCACAGAAGAAGTTGCACCAGTTGGTGAGATGCCAGTCGAACTCCAGCTCCCAAGGCGCCGCGGTGTGCGTCATGGCCGATGTGCGCATAGTGACCTCCCTTCAGCCCGTGGGCGGCAGCGCAATACGAACGCGACTGCTTCGGAAGCCATTGACCTATGTCGCAAGGACTTGCCAACAGACATGAGATGCATACAAAGGTCTCTGTATGCATACGGCGCTCTGGCAGACTGAAGATCTACTTGCTGATTAACCTGGAGGTATGACCGGCATAGTCGGTCACACCTCCAGATTTCAGTCATTCATCGGTTTTCCAGACGAGTAATCGCGCTGTTAAGCGCGTAGTGGATCATCGTCCGGTGTTGGTGCGCCGACGTTGGCTGGACCGGCCGAGCCGTGGTCGCTTGGCAGATCGCTGATGCGGGATCGCCTGTCTTGACCGACTGGTTTCCAGACGGCCTCGGCGGGGTGGTCGGCAAGTGTGGCCGTGGCGATCGTGTCGGCGAGCACGCTGCCACCACGGTGATAGTGGTGGAAGGCTTGCTCGTTGGCGGCGGTCTGGAAGACCAGCAGCAGCGGGTAGGACGGATTGCCGCTCAGCCGGTGACCCATGAAGTCCTCGATCTGCTGGCTTCGGGTGGGGCGGTACCTGGAACGGAGGTCGAAGTGTAGAAAGAAGCCGGTCTGGCAGTGACCGTCGCGCCAGACGCCAGACGCCAGACGCCAGACGCCGTGGCCGCCGTTCGGGCTGATCATCTTGTACTGGCTGGCGACGGTGTCAGCCGACCACCACCGCAGCAACTGGGTCCCTGCGTAGGTCCGCGAATGGGTCAGCAGTTGAGTGAAGAAGGCATTGGTTTGCATGATCGGATTCTTGGATAGATTGCGGTAGATTTCCAAGTTTCGATCATGGACCTGGTTTTCTGTAGGTTGCCTCTTTCTGCGTTGTCGCGCAACGTAGCGGCTGGAGAGGACGCCGGGCTGCCAACATTCAAGGTTGATGGGCTTGGGCTGGAATGGGTCTGACCACCACCGGCTGATGAACTTCATCCGTAGCAACAGGAGCAGTCGCTCGCGGCAGGTGCTCAATTTGTTGAAGAGGATGCCGGCAATCTGGTCTGTCGTCAGCATGGGGTGCTCGTCGAGGAGTGCGACGATGGCCCAGTCCCGCGGGCGTAGCGAGACGGGCAGGTGCAGGGTAGGGATGCGCGGAGTTACGGTTGCTGTCGGCTTGGTGTACATGGTTTCTCCTATGCGCGTTGGGTGGTTGCCGTCGTTCGGGAGACGGCGGACAGGTGGGTCAGATGTTCTGGGCTGGGTGGAAGGTCGGCCAGCCGAAGGCGTGGTCCTTGGTGGCCGTGCAGCCACCACACCGGACCGGCCGGGCCCGGTGCGCAATGGGTGAGGATGTCTTGCGCCGTGGTGGCGACCATGGCGGTGAGGTTGGGGAGGCGCTGCGAGAGCGCGATGTGAAGGTTGAGTTCGCGTTCGGCGCTGGGAAGCAGGAACAGGACCGGCACCTCGTATTCGAGGCTGGCGTAGCGCCGGACCTTGCCAGCCAGGACACCCAGGGTTTCGGTTCCACGGTCGAATTCGAGGAAGAACGCGACCACGGTGCCGTCTTGCGCCCAGAGTCCATAACCATCCGGCAGCGGCGTCTCCCGGAGCACAGCTCCTCGATCGCCCGTGAAGTCCAGCACCCAGGCTCGGTCGCGAAACCGCGACGCCGGCCACCACTGCCGCAGTTGTGCCGGTGGATGTGTACGGGCGTGGGCAGCCAGATCGATGAAGAACTGGTTGACGCCCAGCAGGTGGGGAAGGTTGGCGCGCGAGGTCAGGTGGATGCGCCGCTGGCGAGCGGCGTCCGGGCGGGGCATATTCTCGCCGCGCTGTGCGGCGATTAGGTCCGCGCCGAGCTGATCGATGAGGTAGTAGTAGGGGTAGGTGCCTCCGTCGAGTTTGAACGGTCTAAACCGGGTGATGGCCCGGTGCCGGGTCAGGGTGAGCAGGCGGCGTTGGCAGAATCTGCGGGAGCCAAATAGTGCTGCGTTGATCTGTGGGGTGGTGAGCAGGCCGTGATCGTAGAGCCATTCGAGCAAGACGTAGTCGCGGTCGGTCAGGCTGGATTGGACACGCAGAATCAGCTCGGCCCGACTGTTTTGGGTGCTACGCATAGGTGGTGCCTTTCGGGAGACTCGCAGAGTCTTTAGGGACACCACCGGCCGGACCGGTACATCCCATGACCTGCGGAGATGCCGACGGGACAGGTTCGCGTAGGTGTACGTGTTCAGGCGGCCGCAACGTGCCGGTCGAAACGGCCGCGAAGGCGGTCCGCCAGGAAGGCCGCGCCGATGATGGCGACGGCGGCAGTGGCCATCGCGGTGCTGTGGTAGATCGGGTGGTGTTCACGGTGGGTACCTCCCGCCCCACTGAGGAGCGAATCGCTGGAAACTTCGAGGTGCGCCACCGGGAGTGGGTGCAGGGCCGTAGAGGCTTGGCTCCTTTCGATCTTCAGGAGTTCTCGTGTGCGACTATGGCTCAGACGGCCGGCGCTGTCACAATCCCGGGGGCGCTGACACCGGCCTGTCTCGCACCGGTCTCTTGCCTACAAAGGGCCTTTGTTGGGTACCCAACACGACATATTTGCGATCTTGGGCGCCCAACAGCAACCCAACAGTCCGGCCTGACAGATCGCTCCGCAACGATGACCAGGGCGTTCGGTCCGATTCGCTGTTGGGTAGGGAGTCCGGTCATCGGCGGCCAGCTTCGCCCAACAGCCAGGCCCGCCTGACTGTTGGGCGAATCCGTGGCTGCCCGTTGGGTCTGCCCGGACGGGGCCCCGGGTCCACGTCGAGCAGTCCGCCGGCGACGGCGGGACCATAACGACGATTTCGAGGCCGTGTCGCGATGACGTCGGCGCGACACGAACATGTTCCTCGCGACACGAACATGTTCCTCGCGACACGAACATGTTCCTCGCGACACGAACATGCTGTCGCAGCGACAGGCCTGCGTGACGCGCGACACGAGATCTGTGGCGCCATGACCGCCCACGACACGGGCGACACGATCAGCGTCGCCGACGACACGGGATCTGCGTCGCCACGACACACGGCATGACCGCATCCATGACGCGAACGAACGTAGCGACACGTCCGCGCGGTTCGCGCAACGGGAGCTGTTGTCCACCGAACGGCGTCTCCTATATCGCCTGTTGGGCGGACCATTCGACCGCTGTTGGGTGCTGTTGGGTAGCCAAGATCATTTGATGTCGGATTTCTCCCCGCCGGGAGGCATATGTAGGTGCGACTGCGATTCAGATGGCATGGGGGCCACCCGCCATGAACGCAAACAACAAGCCCGCCACCGGCGACACGATCACGACACACTTGCGACTCGACAGCAGCGACACCGCGACACGGCGCGACACGCAGTTCGTGTCGCGTCTGGCGCGGCGTCTCGTCCTGACGCACACGCGACGCGACGACGCGAACATCGGCTTCGACGGCGACACCGCCGCTCGCGTCGCATCTGTCGCGATGGCGCGCGCCAATGTCGCGCTGACCCGCCGTCGCCACATCGCCGAACTCGACCGCCTCATCGACCGGGTCAGCCTGACCATCCTGTGCTGGCTCCAATCCAACGTCGCTATAAGGCCTGCGAGCATCGACGACCTCATCCGCATTTCCCCTGAGCAAGAGGCGAACTGGACATTCAGGGCGAGTCGCCGCGACGCGTTGCGGCGCATCACCCGCGTCAGCCAGCCCGGCAGCGTAAAGATCGCGCGTCGCCATGGCTGAACACGACGGCCGGCCACGAGATGACGACCCAAAACGACGTGTGGCGGAACCTAGATCAAAGTCGTTGGCGACACGCGGCGACGTAAGCGAAAGTCGCCGACACGGCGCCGCGAAGTCGCTCGACGTCCACGCCAACCCCGGCGACGCAACGCGACGCGTCACGGCGAAGAGCGACGCGTCGCGAGGCCTAGATCAACGTCGCGATCCTGTCACGACGACGCACGGCGACGTTGATCTTGCGGCGAAAAGTCCTGCGCCGCAAGCATTGCGGCGTACATCGACGCCAAACTACGGTATAGATGCCCGAAGAGGACGGCCTAAAGGCCGCCGCCAGCGGCCACTCATCGTTGAGCCGCCCGGGTACGTCGAGCTAAGCGATCACCATCGCGAGGAAGCCATTGCCGCACTGGCAACGCTTCTCAGACCCCTCCTGACCAGAAACGAGCGTCCGCAACGGACGGCTGAGACCAAGGATGAACAATGAAGAGCCGCACCATATACAACAGACGTGCCACGAGGAAAGCGGCGGCCGAGGAGGCCGCCGCGAGAGCCAACGGCACACCCTTCAAACGAGCAAAACCTGAGCTGGAAGCGGAAACCATCGCCAAGCGGGTCGCGATCTACATCCGGATCTCGACCGACGAGGAACACCAGCCCTTCAGCCTCGAGGCGCAAGAGGCACGGCTGATGTCGTACATCAATATCCAGCCTGGCTGGGAGTTCGCCGGAATCGTTTATCAGGACGAGAAATCCGGCGCCACCCTTGAACGTCCCGGGCTCCAGCGCGCCCTCGCCGCAGCGGAGGCGGGCAAGTTCGATATCCTGCTCGTGTATCGCGTCGACCGGCTCTCACGATCGCTGCGAGGTCTCGTCGACATCCTCGATCAGCTCGCCCAAGCCAACGTCGCCTTCCAATCAGCAACCGAGCCCGTCGACACCTCCAGCGCAGTCGGCCGCATGCTGATCCAGATGCTCGGCGTGTTCGCCCAGTTCGAGCGCGAGATCCTCATCGACCGGGTCATTAACGCCATGGAACGCAAGGCCGCTAAGGGCGAGTGGTGCGGAGGCCACCCGCCGCACGGATACGAGCTCAACAGCGAGACGAAGAAGCTTCAGATCGCACATGGAGAGGATCTCCACGTCCGCAACATGTTCGCGATCTTCAACGAGCTCCGTTTGGGGACCAAGGAGGTCGCCAAAGAGCTCAACAAGCGCGGCTTCCGCACGAGAGCGGGAAAACCCTGGTCCGGCAACAGTATTCTGGCGATGCTGCGCAACAGAACCTACCTTGGCGAGGTCTACTTCCGCGGAACGTGGTACCGCACCGACGACCACCATCCAGCCATCGTCGATGAGGAAACGTTCACCAAGGCACAGCAGATCCTCGATGCCCGAAGCGACGACTACTCACAACGCGCCTCCGCCAACTCCGAATACGCCCTGTCCGGCGGCATCAAGTGTGCCCACTGCGGAGCCCACTACGTCGGCACCGCCGCCACCGGCCGCACCAACCGGTACCGCTACTACACGTGCTACACCCGCGCCCGCTACGGACCGAAGTCGTGCCCGGCCGAGAGGCTGCCCGCAGACGAGGTCGAAGCAGAGATAACCACCGCCCTACTCGACACCTATCAGCAGACCGGCCTCATCCACGACGCCATCAACGTCATCGCAGCCGAGATAGCAGAGGCAAACGGCCGACGAGAGCAGGAACTCGCAACCATCGATGCCAGTCTGGCGGAGATCGCCAGCAAGATCGACCGCTACCTTCGGGCTTTCGAGACCGGCACCATGGCTGACACTGCAGCCTCCGAGCGTGTCACCCAGCTCAAGGAGCACCAGCGGGAGCTTCGCGCTCATCGCAACCGACTCGACGCCGCGCCAACACCAGAACCCGTCGGCCCGACCACCGACGAACTGGCCGGAATGCGAGAAGAGATCAAAAACCTCATCGCCAACGGCGCACCCGGCGCCAGAAACGCCCTATTCCGGGCACTGGTCCACGAGGTTCAAGTCACGGGGAGGCACTGCATCAAGCCCTACTTCAGGGTCCCGACAAACAACGGAACCCCAGACGACACGTCTGGGGTTCGCATTGCAACCAACTGGGCTCCCCCACTTGGACTCGAACCAAGAACCTGCCGGTTAACAGCCGGCTGCTCTGCCAATTGAGCTACAGGGGAATGGCCTGGACTAGATTACAGGACGTTTGAACGGGGCGGCAAACCGGTACCCACCGGTGTCCCCACCGCCCGAGACCGGGCAGGATGGGAGGTAGCACCCGGGACGAAGGGAGACATGCATGCGCAAGCTGCTGTTGCTGGGCGTGGGTTTCGCTGTGGGCTATGTGCTGGGCGCCAAGGGCGGGCGCAAGGCCTACGACGATCTTGTTGCCACCGCCCAGAAGATCATGGACAACCCCACCGTTCAGGAGGTGGCCGGGGTGGTCCAGGAGCAGGCGGCCCGTCTTATCGACGAAGGTAAGCGCCGGATCGCCTGAGCGGTCGCCGCCGCCACCCTCCGTTGATCTTGTGGTCGACGTTTCACCGGCTCAACGGAGGAGGGCGCCGTCGAGGCCAAGGGCGGCGAACTCGTCGCGCGCCGAGTCAAGCGCGCCGGCGTTGGTCGCCTCGTAGTGATCACAGATCGGGTGCGGGCCGCCGAGCAGGGCCGACAGGGTGGCCCGGGTGGCGGCCTCGGCCTTGTCGGTGAGCGTGACCTTGACTACGGCCAGCTGTGCCCGCCGCAGCTTGACCAGAGCCTGCGCCGGCGACTCGCTGGTGGAGGCGAGCCGGTCGGGGCTCAGGCACACCCCGACCCGGGTCGGGTCGATCGAGCTGAGCAACCGCACCGCGTCGTCGATGGTCTCCAGCAGCGTGCCCTCGGCCATCTCGCACGCCACCCGCACGAAGCTGCCGGTGTGCCAGGCGATCTCGGTCAGCCCGGAGCTCAGATCGTCAAGCTCGCGGGCCGCGCTCTCCCACGGCTCCTCCCCGAACGCGGGCACCGTGGTCGAGATCGACCCGTGCGTCGTGTCCTCGGGCAGCAAGTCGGCCAGCACCCGGGCCAGGTCGAGCACGTGCGTCCACCAGCTGCGCCAGCTGCGGTGCGGGAAGGCGCTGCCGAGCGTGACGACCTCGAACCCGCGTGAGGCGAGCCCATATTGCAAACGCCTCCGCATGCCGATCGAACCGGCGAGAGCGGAGGCAAATGAGGGATTGATGATCAAACTGAGGCAGGCTATGTCGGTGTCGCGGGGTACATCGGCCAAGCGGGCGAAGACCCCGCGGACCTCGTGCTCGGATTGGGAGGGCAGCGTGCTGGCGAGATAGACGGTTTGACCGTCGGGGTGCCGCAAGCGCATCTGTCACCTCCGCCCAGATGTGACCCCCGATTCTGCCGTCGTGTTACCGCGAGGGCCCCGGGGTGTTGCCGAGAAATTACCCTCACAGTCCACATCAGACAAATCGAGCATAACAAATGAGTCGATGAGCGTGATCAGCTCAATGACTCATTCATCTAGTGGAGCCGAAAGCACGAGCGTTGTCTAGACGGTAAGGACCTTTGTCATCCGCCTGTTAGCAAAGGCCAGACCGGCCAGGGTCATCGCGACCAGATACAAGGCGTTGCCGATCATGGCCACGCTCAGGGCGCCCGTCGTGAGTCCGCGAACGAGCTCGACCGCGTGAAAAAGAGGTGTCACGCCGATGAGGATCTCGACCCCGAGCGGGTAGTCCTGGACCGGCGAGAACGTGCCGGAGAACAGGAACAGCGCGAACTGACCGGCGAACATCAGGTCGAAATCCTGCCAGCCGCGGATGACGGTGCTTACCGCCATGCCGACCGCCCCGAAGCCAAGGCCCACAAGCACCGTGGCCGGGAAGGCGGCGATCGCCCACCACACGGTCGTCAGGCCCATCGCCACCATGATGATGAGGAAGGCGACGGTGTAGAGAGAGCCGCGGATGATGGCCCACAACAACTCCCCGATGGCGATCTCCATCGGCCGGATCGGGGTGGCGAGCATGGCGTCGTATGTCTTGACGTACTTGTACTTGAAGAAGAAGTTGAACGTGGTCTCCGCGATCGCGCCCGACATCGCCGACACCGCGAGCATCGCGGGCGCCACGAACTGGGCGTAGGACATGATCTGCCCGTCGACGTCGAGGCGCGGGATCAGCTTGCCGACGCCGATGCCCATGGCGAACAGGTAGAGCACCGGCTCGAAGAAACCGGAGAACAGCACCAGCCAGTAGGACGGGCCGGAGCGCAGCGCGCCCACGTTGCGGTTGATGACCGCGCCCACCCGCGACGGCGAGGACGGTACGGTCCGCGCGAGCTTGGCGGCGATAACGGCGGTAACCATCAGTCCTACTCAGTCCTTTAGTCGCTTGGTGTAGGCAACCCAGGCCCACCACAGCCCGAGCCCGGACAGCGCCACCAGGTAGGCCAGGTGCACCCAGACCGGCCAGGGCGTCGGCACGCCCAGCATCGCCGAGCGGCACAGCTCCACCCCGTGCCACAGCGGTGAGGCGTAGGCCAAGGGACGCACCACCGCGGGCAGCTGGGCGACCGGGAAGAAGACCCCGGCGAACAGGGTCGAGGGGATCACCACGAACCTGAACAGCAAGGAGAAGTACGAGTCGTTGTCCAGCCCGGCCGAGAAAGCGCTCACCGGCGCGGCCACCGACAGGGCCAGCAGCGAGCAGATGAAGGGGGTCAGCACCACCCACGGCGAGTGGACGGCCCCGAAGACCGCGCTCACCCCGATGAAGACGACCGCGGCGATGAACACCCGGATCTGGATGTAAAGCTGCCACCCCAGGATCATGTCGATGATGCGCACCGGCGTGGCGCGCATGGCATGGTAGGCCCGGCTCCACTTGAAGTCACCCATCACCGGGAAGGTGGACTCGCCGACCGCGGTCTGGAAGGCGCCGGAGGCCAGCACGCCCGGCACGATGTATGCCAGATAATCCCACCCGTCGATCTGGCCGACGTAGCCGCCGACCCCGATGCCGATGCTGATGACGAAGAAGATCGGCAGGATGAACGACGAGAAGATCGACGCCTGCCAAAGCCTTCGGTACAGCACCATGTGCCGCGAGAGCACCGCCAGAGTTCCGTCCATGGCCTCAGTCCACCAGCGTCCGGCCGGTGAGGATGAGGAAGACATCCTCCAATGTGGAGCGTCGGACCAGCACGCTCGACGGGGTGAAGCCGCGCCGGTGGACCTCGCCCAGCGCTCCCTCGCCGTCGTCGCTGTAGAGCAGCAGCCGATCGGGCAGCGGATCGAGCCGATCCCCAATGCCGGCAAGCTTTTCCACATATGTCGCGGGACTCTCGTCGCCGAAGCGCAGCTCCACCACCTCGCGGGTGCTATAGGTGTCGATCAGATCGCGCGGCGAGCCCTGCGCCACGATCTTGCCGGCGTCCATCACCACCAGCCGGTCGCACAGCTGCTCGGCCTCGTCCATATAGTGCGTCGTGAGCACGAGCGTGACCCCCCGCTGCTTGAGCCGGAACAGCCTCTCCCACAACAGGTGCCGCGCCTGCGGGTCCAGGCCGGTGGTCGGCTCGTCGAGCAGCACCAGCTCGGGCTCGTTGACCATTGAGCGCGCGATGGTCAGGCGCCGCTTCATGCCGCCCGACAGCGGCTCGACCTTGCTGTCCGCCTTCTCCGTGAGCTGCACGAACTCCAGCAGCTCGGCCGCGCGCCGCCGCCCCTCGGCCCGCGGGATGCCGAAGTAACGCGCATAGGTCGTCAGGTTCTCAAAGACCGTCAGATCCGGGTCGAGGTTGTCCAGCTGCGGGCAAACCCCAAGGCGGGCACGGATTTTGGTGCCCTCGCGCACCGGATCCATGCCGAAGATCCGCAGCTCGCCCTCGGTGGCGGTCGACACGCAACTGATCATGCGCATCGTCGACGACTTGCCCGCGCCATTGGGCCCCAGAAACCCGAACGTCTCCCCCGGTTGCACGTCCAGATCAATCCCATTGACCGCAGTGAATTCGCCGAACCGTTTCACCAGCCCGCGAGCGTAAATCAAGGTCACGCCCCGGAGGCTACTCGGACCCTCCGACAATTCTCCAATAGGTTTCCTGGAAGATCGCGTCGGTCTCGGCGATCACCTCGGCCGCCGACCGATCGACCCCGGGCTCGTAACGGACGATCCATGACAAACCATTTTTCCCGGGTACCCGTCGAGCCGCGAGCCATCCCAACGCGAACTCCCGCGGATGCTGCACCGACCCCGTCACCCGCAGGTGTACCTGATGCGGCAGGTGGTTGGGGTCGACGAGCACCATGCGCACAGGAGGCTCATCGACGATGACGTCGTAGCCCTCCCGCGACTCCACCACCCGCGATGTGATGACCGTCAATACGGCCCCGTCCCACTTGGCCTTGGAGATCTCGTGCCAACCGGTGCGCAGCCCACCCACCCACAACCCCAGGTTGGTGGCGATCACCGCCTGGTCCGACAAGGTCAATGCCCAGGCCAGCACCCGCTCGTGCGGGTCGAAGGCCGGTCTGTGCGCCGCCGGCACGATGCGCCGGCGAAAACGTTTGAACACTTACAACCCTCCGGCCGCCTGCTCCTTGAGCGCGCGCGAATGCTGCTCCAGCGCCAGCAGGTCGGCGAACTTGCTGTGGTACTCCTCTTTCTCGGTCACCGGGTTGATCCGCTGCAGCTTGGACTTCACCCCCTGGATGCGCTGCTTGAGCCCGGCCAGCTGCAGCCGGGCCAGCACCACGTTGAGGTAGGCCGAGTCCGGCTCGTGATCCACGCGCACCGGCTCGACCGCGAGCTCCAGCACCAGCATCTGCGAGGCGAGGTCCGGGCAGCCGTCGCGCACGGTGTTGATCCAGCCCGGCCCGGCCACCCCGGCGGTCGCCCCGCCGGCGAGCGCGATCGCCTGCCGGATCGCCTGATGCGGCTCGTGCGTGTAGTAAGCCTGGTCGACCGCGTCGAAGACCGGCCCGGCCAGGATCGGGGACTGGATCGCGAGCTTGAGCGCCTCGCGCTCCACGACCAGGCGCGGGTTGTCGGCGACGATGGTCATGCGCTGCGCCGGCGCCGGGCCCGCGCCGGCGCCGGCCACCGCCCGCCTGACCTCCTCGACCTCCAGCCCCAGGTATCCGGCGAGCCTCTGCTGGTACCCGAGGAGAAGGCTTTTGTCCTTTATCTTGGCGACCATGGGCGCGGTCGCGCGCAGCGCGCCGACCCGCCCCTCCACCGTGTCAAGGTCATACTTCGCCATGGTGGAGCGCAGCGCGAAGGCGATCAGCGGCTCCCTCGACGCCACCAGATCGCGCACAGCCAAATCGCCCTTCGCCAGCCTCAATTCGCACGGATCCATATTGTCTGGACTGATGGCGATAAATGTCTGGGCCACGAAGCGCTGGTCGTCGGCGAAGGCCCGCAGCGCCGCCTTCTGCCCCGCCGCGTCACCGTCGAAGGTGAAGATGATCTCCCCGGCGAGCGCGTCGGTATCAAGCAGTATCCTGCGCAGCACATTGATGTGATCCGCCCCGAAGGCCGTGCCGCACGTGGCCACCGCCGTCGTGACCCCGGCCAGATGGCAGGCCATCACGTCCGTGTAACCCTCGACGATCACCGCCCGCCCCTGCTTGGCGATCTCGCGCTTGGCCAGATCGACGCCGTAGAGAACGTGAGACTTCTTGTATAGCGGCGTTTCCGGGGTGTTGAGGTATTTAGGGCCGTCATCGTCATCGAACAGCTTGCGGGCGCCGAAACCGATGACATCGCCGCTTACATCCTTGATGGGCCACAGCAGCCGGCGCCGGAATCGGTCGATGAGGTTGCCGTTGCGCGACGGCTTGGCCAGCCCGGCCATCTCCATCTCGTTGGCCAAAAACCCAAGGCGCCGAAGGTGTTTGGTGAGCAGATCCCACTCGGCCGGTGCGAAGCCGCAGCCGTAGCGCTGCGCCGCCTCGCGGTCGAACCCACGCGCCGCCAGGAACTCCCGCGCCGCCCGGCCCCCGGGCGTGAGCAGCTGCTCAGCATAGAACGCTTGCGCCGCCTTGTTCGCCTCCACCAGACGCTGCCGCTGGCCGGTCGGGCGCGTCGGCGCCGGCCCCGCCTCGATGCGCCGCAGCGTGATCCCGGCCCGATCGGCCAGCCGCTCGACCGCCTCCACAAAGCTCAGATGGTCGATCTTCTGGACGAAGTTGATGACATCGCCACCCTCGCCGCAACCGTGGCAGAAGTAGACGTTGCGCGGGCCGGCGACGGTGAACGACGGGGTCTTCTCGTCGTGGAAAGGGCACAGGCCCTTGAGGTTGCCGCCGCCGGCGGGCTTGAGCGTCACTTGCTCGGAGGCGATGTCCACCAGCGAGCTGCGCTCACGCACCAGTGCGATGTCCTCATCGCGTATCCGACCACCGCCAGCCACGGGCCTTATCCTACTGTCGCGCACCTGAAGGGTCTCGCCTAGCTCGCGCCCACCCACCCCATGATTCTTGTGCCGCTCACAGCGGTCCGAGGCTCCGGACCGCTGTGAGCGGCACAACGATCACTCTGGCGGGCGGACCAGGCGGCGGTGCCAGGCGACGGCCGCCGGGTCGGTGAGCGAGGCCACCTGGTCGATCACCGCCCGCAGGCGCGCGCCGTCGTCGGCCGCCTCCTTCCAAAGTGGAGCAAAAACAAGATCAAGACCTTCAGGGGCATTTTCACTTAGTACCCGTACCAGCTCGCAAAGGATCTGACGCTGCTCGTCATACCAGGGCTCGGTCCCCCGGCGCCGCATGACATAGCGCAGCGCGATCCCCTTGAGCAGGGCGCACCGGGCCCGCTCGAGATGCGGCACGACCAGATCGGCGTCATAGCGCCGCAACGGCCGCCCGCCATAGACCTCGCGCGTGGCGTTGACCGCCGTCGAGACGAACCGTCCGGTTAGCGCACTGGTGAAGGCCTTGAGCGCGATCTGCGCCCGGTGCGACCCGTCATAGGCGGCGAGCCGGGCGAAGGCCGGGTCGGCCAGCAGCGCGTCGAGCACCTCGGCCAGCTCCTCGGCCGGCGACGAGGAGTAGGTCGCGGCCACATCCGCGCACAGCGCCGCCCGCTCCTGCGCGGAATCGAGCAGCGGTGCCAGCTTGATGAAGCCGGTGAAGACCCCGTCCTCCACATCGTGCACCGAGTAGGCCACATCGTCGGCCCAGTCCATCACTTGCGCCTCAAGGCATCTGTGCTCACCGGCGCCCTCCGGGCGGAGCCACCGGAAGACCTCCATGTCGTCGGCGTAGACGCCGAACTTGCGGCGGCCGTGGGTGCGGGGCCACGGGTACTTGCAGATCGCGTCGAGGGAGGCGCGGGTCAGGTTGAGCCCGGCGCCCTCCACTTTGGCCTCGAGCCGGGTGACCACGCGCAGGGTCTGGGCGTTGCCCTCGAAGCCGCCGCACGCCTGCGAGACCTCGTTGAGCGCGGACTCACCGTTATGGCCGAACGGCGGGTGGCCCAGATCGTGGGCGAGCCCGGCGACGTCAACCACGTCCGGGTCGCAGCCGAGCCGCTCACCCATCTCGCGCGCGATCTGCGCCACCTCAAGCGAATGGGTGAGCCGGGTGCGCAGGAAGTCATCGGTCCCGGCCGTGTGAACCTGGGTCTTGCTCGCCAGCCGCCGGAACCCGGCCGAGTGCAGCACTCGCGCCCGATCGCGCTCGAACGGGCCGCGCCCGGTGTTCTTGTAAGGCTCGTCGCGGAATCGCTCAGCGTCTGGCTCGACCACCTTGAAATACTAATCGCGGCGGGGTGGCAACACGCAGAACTCGTTGCCTTCCGGGTCGGCGAGCACCACCCACCCGACGGCCGGCCCCTGGCCGATATCGACGTGCCGGGCGCCCATGTCGAGAAGCTTCTCGACATCGGCGCCCAGATCGTCGGAGTCAAGCTCGAAGTGCAGACGGTTCTTGGCCGTCTTGCGCTCCGGCACCCGTTCGAAGATGAGGCCTGGCAAGGCCACCACATCCGGTCGTTCGTAAACCACCTTCAGGCCGAGGACCTGGGCCCACCAGCGGGCGAGGCGGGCGGGGTCGGCCGCGTCCACCACGGTGCCATGCCAACTCAATCCCATCGATAGATTTTAGAGGACTGCCCTCCCAGCTTCCAGCCTCGCGATCGGCACCCGGAACGGGGAGCACGACACGTAGTCGAGGCCGACCTCGTGGAAGAAGTGCACCGAGTCGGGGTCGCCACCGTGCTCGCCACACACGCCGATCTTCAGGTCCGGGCGCGTGGCCCGCCCCTCCTCCACGGCGATCTTCACCAGGCGGCCGATGCCGTCCCGGTCAAGGGTCTCGAACGGCGACACGCCAAAGATGCCCAGGTCGAGATACTTGGTGAAGAACGAACCCTCGACGTCGTCACGCGAGAAGCCCCAGCCCATCTGGGTCAAATCGTTGGTACCAAAGGAGAAGAAGTCAGCCGCCGAAGCGATCTGGCCGGCCGTCAAGGCCGCCCTCGGCACCTCGATCATCGTGCCGACCGGGATGTCCGGCACGCCCTCCTCCTCGAGCACCCGCACGGCCTCGCCGCGGACCGCCTCGAGCTCCTGCACGGCACCGACGAGCGGCACCATGATCTCCGGCATGGCCCCGTCCACCTGAGCGGCCGCCTGGGCGATCGCGCGCACCTGCATCTCGAACAGGCCGGGGATGACCAGCCCGAGGCGCACCCCACGCAGTCCCAGCATCGGGTTCTGCTCGTGCATCCGGTGCACCGCGGAGAGCAGCTTCTCGTCGTGCTCGTCGCCCTTGCCCGTGGCCACCTTGACCGCCAGCTCCTCCAGCGGGGGAAGGAACTCGTGCAGCGGCGGGTCGATGAGGCGGATCGTGACCGGCAGGCCCTTCATCGCCTTGAAGATCTCGACGAAGTCGTCGCGCTGCAAGGGAAGCAGAGCGTCGAGGGCGGAGCGCTGCTCCGCCTCGCCCGAGGCCAGGATGAGCCGTTCGACCAGGGAACGCCGGTCGCCGAGGAACATGTGCTCGGTCCGGGTCAGGCCGATGCCCTGCGCGCCGAAGCGACGGGCCCGGGCCGCGTCCTCGCCGGTGTCGGCGTTGGTGCGCACCTTGAGGCGCCGCTTGGAGTCGGCGTGCGTGACGATGCGGTGCACCGCCTGGACAAGCTGGTCCTCATCCGGCTGGAGCGAACCCTCGAAGTAGCGCACGATCGGGCTGGCGCTGACCGGGATCTCACCGAGGTAGATCTTTCCGGTGGTGCCGTCGATGGAGATCAGGTCCCCTTCGCGGACGGTCTGGCCGTTGACGGTGAAGTGGTCGGAGCGCACCTCGAGCGCCTCGGCCCCGCAGACACACGTCTTGCCCATGCCCCGCGCCACCACCGCCGCGTGTGAGGTCTTGCCGCCCCGGCTGGTCAGAATCCCTTGCGCCGCAATCATTCCGGGCAGATCGTCCGGGTTGGTCTCGCGCCGGATCAGGATGACCGGTCCGTCGGCCGCCTTGACGACGGCGTCGGGCGAGGAGAACACCGCCCGGCCGACCGCCGCGCCGGGCGACGCGGCGACACCCTTGGCCAGCGACTTGGGGTCGCTGGACAGGTCGAAGGTGGGGAACATGAGCTGGGCGAGCCGGTCGCCGCTGACCCGGCGCAGCGCCTCGTCCATATCGATGACACCCTCGTCCACCAGGTGCGTGGCGATGGTGAACGCCGCCGCCGCGGTGCGCTTGCCCACCCGCGTCTGCAGCATCCACAGCTTGCCGCGCTCGACGGTGAACTCGATGTCGCACAGGTCCCGGTAGTGACCTTCGAGCGTCGCCATGATCTTCATGAGCTCATCGAAGTTCTGCTGGGGCATCTGCGTAAGCGGCACGGTGTTACGGATGCCCGCCACTACGTCCTCGCCCTGGGCGTTGGCGAGGTAGTCGCCGTAAATGCCCTTGTTTCCGGTGCCCGGGTCGCGGGTGAACGCCACCCCGGTGCCCGAGTCGTTGCTCAGGTTGCCGAAGACCATCGCCTGTACGTTGACCGCGGTCCCCAGGTCGCCGGGGATACGCTCCTGGCGCCGGTAGAGCACGGCACGCTCGGTGTTCCACGAGTGGAAGACGGCGAGCATCGCCATCTCGAGCTGCTGGCGGGGATCCTGCGGGAAGTCGAAACCGGTGTGGTCACGGAAGATCTTCTTGAACTCCGTCACCTGCTCGCGAGGATCGGCACCCTCCTCGAAGTGAGGGAAATTCGGTACACCGCAAACGGTCTTGCCGAACATCTGGATGAGGCGACGGTATGAATCCCAGGCAAAGGTCTCATTGCCGCTGGCCTTCGCGAGCCCATGGACGGCATCGTCACTGAGCCCGACGTTGAGCACCGTCTCCATCATCCCGGGCATCGAGAACTTGGCGCCCGAGCGCACCGACACCAGCAGCGGGTCGGACGGGTCACCGAGCTTACGGCCCATCGCCTTCTCCAGTGAGGCGAGGTGTTCGTCGACCTCGGCCGCCAGCGTCGCGGGCGGCTTGCCCTCGCGCAGGTGGACGCGGCAGGCGTCGGTGGAAATGATGAAGCCGGGTGGCACCGGCAAGCCAAGGCGGGTCATCTCGCAAAGGTTCGCACCCTTGCCGCCGAGAAGATCCTTCTGGCTCATGTCGCCCTCTGAGAAGTCATACACGTACTTCGCCATAGAGCACCTCCGAATACAGTCTTAAGCGGGACGCTAAACGCTTACTCAGGTTTTGCGGGAGTTGTCGTGAGTTTTGGCACAGAGTTGGGCCACAAAGGCTGTTCGTACTGTTTTTGGGAGCGGTTCGATGCACAGTTTCGTGCTCACACATACTAGATTGACGCAGCTCCCCTTCCTGCCAGAGGTCCGGCTCCACCTTGCCGACGAACTCATTCCCATCTGGCAACAGTCCGAGGACGATGAACCACCATTCTGGGCCTTCGCCTGGGCCGGTGGCCAGGCCCTGGCGCGCTACCTGCTCGACAACCCCGCCCTGGTCCGCGGCGCCCGAGTGCTCGACATCGCCTCCGGCTGCGGGGTCGCCGCTATCGCCGCAGCCCGATGCGGAGCCGCCCATGTCGTTTCCAATGATCTGCATGGGTACCCACAAGCCGCCATCGAACTCAACGCGAAAGCCAATCACGTCGAGATCGAAATCCGGCCCGGAGACCTCCTGGACTCTACACAGACTGGGTTCGATTCCGTGATCGCGGGGGATGTTTTCTACAGCAGTGAGATGTCGGCGCGGGTGAGATCCTTCCTGGACCGTAGCGACGCCGGCCTGGTCCTCGTCGGCGACCCGGGCCGCGCCTACGCCCCGCCGTCCGGGTTCGAGGTCGTGGCGACCTACGACGTGCCGGTCAACACCGATCTCGAGTCGGTGGACGCGAAGCGAACTCGCGTCCTGCGGAAGCTAAGTTGGCCCATCTCCTAGGTTTACTGATTTCCGTGGCAGGAATATCGATATGCGCTGATCCTATTTGTCCCCCACAATCTTTGGAGGTGGGCATACATGAACCTGTCCGGGATCAGAAAGGTACAACTGCGGGGTGCCCTGGCGGCCGCGATCGCCACGATCGGGCTGCTGGTGGCGATCATGCCGCCGGCGACCGGTATCAACGAGGATTGGCCCGAAGGCGCGATGATCGAAGCCCCGGGTGAGCTCGAGCTACCACCGCCCGAGCCGGACCCCTCCCCCGGCCCCAGCCCGTCGCAGCCACCCGGGGACGACGAACTCATCGCACGCTATCTGGTTTTCAGCGTGCGGGTCTGGGAGATCTCACCGCCGCCCGACCCGACGCCGATCCCGTCGGGACCGCCTGGTCCGACAGCGACAGCGACCGTCGCGCTTGAGCGCGTGGCGGTGATGCAGCAGGTTCGCTGCAACACCGTGGCCGCGACCGCGACGGGCCTGAACCTCGTCCGCGCCACCCTGTTCACCTACGAGATGGAGGTCGACTGGTGCTGGAACGGCGCCAAGGTCACCAGCACCGCCGGGCCACGCATCGCCGGCAACGTCTCCTGGTGGGCGGCTGTCGCCTGGAACTACGAGGGCGTGCGCAACATGAACGGTCCCGCGGACCGGTTGGGCAACCAGACGACTTACCGGACCTACTCGCAAGGAGCGTTCTCCAACACCCCACCGCCGAAGCTATGGACCATCCAGCGGGTCTACCCTCGGCTGTGGATCGATGTCTTCGGTACCGGCGCCAGCCGGACCTGGGGCGCATGGTAAGTTGACCGAGTTCGCCGAGTCGCTATGGTCGGGTCGGGTCATCCCGGCCCGACCGCGCAAACCGGAATATTTCGCAGGTAAAAAAAGCGACATTGCTGGGCTTGCGGGGCGTCGGTAACGTCGGATCACGTGAACCTACCACCATCGCCCGTCACCCTGCGCGAGCTGGTCGCGGCCAATCTGCGTCGGCTTCGCAACGCCACCAACGCGGAGCCGGCCGACGTTGTCCGCGCCGCCGCGCAGTTCGGGTTGCAGTGGACAGCGTCGTGGTACGCCTCGGTGGAGAAAGGCCAAAAACCCCTTTCCGCCGAACAGCTTCTGGCGCTGCCTCCCATCTTGACATCAGCCTTCGCCTATAGAGTCAGCCTCTCCGACCTGTTGCTGGGAGAGGGTTCCATGCACCTCGGCCAGCAGGTCGAGGGCACCACCATCAGCCTGCATTACCTTCGCGAGCTGGTGACCGCAGACCCGTTCAAACGCTCCTTCCTCGACTTCAACGAGCAGGGGGCCGCGCCCGAGATCACCCCCGCCCAGGCCGCCGCGGCCAAGATGCGCGAGATCGTCCGCGCCAACCTCGGCGACGTCGACATCCGCGCCCTGGCCCGCGCCGAGGCCGGAGCCACCGACCTCGAGGCCAAGCTCGCCCGCAAGCTCGGCGTGCCCGAGATCGTGGTGATCGCCGCGGCCGCCAGCTGCTGGGGCCGGTCCATGGCCGAGGAGCGGGAAGCCTTGATGAACCCGGAGGAGGGCGATCCGCCCAAAGCCGCGACGGTCAGCCGCAAGATCACCACGGCCATCACCAACAAACTGGAGGAAGCCACCAAGGCGGCCGAGGCGAAGGCCGCCATCGCCGCCGCGACCACCTCCGTCACCGCCGAGTTCCCTCTGGTCCAGCTCGACGGGCCCCGCCCCAAGCCGACCGAGGTGGCGAGCGAGTCGCTGCGCGAGCGTTACCTGCGTTCGCTTCCGCTGCAACGAAGCCCGCAGCACCACGCGGAGCCGGAGCCGGGATACCAGCCGGAACCGGCCTATCAGCCGGAGCAGCAGTACCACGCGGAACCCGAGTACACCACCGATCCGGAGCCGGAGTTCCGGGAGCCGGAGTATCAGAACGAGTACGAGCCGGATTACCAACCCGAGCAGCAGTACGCGCTCGAGGAGCACGAACAGTACGACGATGAGTATGAGGAACCAAAAGCCCGGCGGCGACCCGCCACGGCCCGCGCCGACTGACACCGCCCGGCTTTCGCGGCTGGCTCTTCCCTACAGAGCCAGCCGCTTTGTCTCATGGATGCCGGCCGGTACCGCGGGAGCGGGCCGGCCCAGTGCGTTCCAGAACCGGTCGGGATCGGCCACCATCTCCTCGACCTGCTCACGCGTGATGCCGTGCCGGGCAAACTCTTGACGCAACAAACTGAGCAAGATCTGGTTCTGCGTCCGGCCGGTTTTCAAAGAAAGCATTTGCAGCATTTGTGCTCGACGTCGTCGAGGCGCAACGTAGTGCCTGGCGATGCATCATGATAGCGTGATAGCAAGATCGAATCGTTCCTCAGATTGACCCGAGTCAACCCGAGGCGGGTTGGGCGTGTGGGGCGTCGACGAGTTGCGGCGTATGGGTGCCGGAGGCGATGACGGCCGGGGATCCGCCCGGGGCGACCAGCGCCAGCCACCAGTCGACGCTGTCCGAAGTGGACGGAAGGGCGGCGGCGAAGCCGATGACGTCTCCGGTCTCCTCCACGGCCGTAGGGTCGAGGGCGTGGGGCGGCAGCCACAACCGCCGCCAGTGCGCCCCATCGGAGGACGTGACCAGTTCGCAGTCGGCGTCGGCCAGCCACAGCGAAGCGGGCTGGCCGAACTTGGCCGGCCAGTGTCCCCGCGAGACGTACCAGCGCAGGCCGATATCGTCCAGCCGGGCCACCTCACTCGGCGTGATGACCCACCGGGCTGAGGCTGAGGGATGGGGGGTCGGTGCGTGGGGCAAGCAATGGCCGCCGCGAAGCGACAACACCAGATCTGACACCCATTCCACCCGGCGCAGGCAGGGGTGGGGGTACGTGGTCAGCATGGGGTCTCCCAGAGTGTCTCCGAGTTCCACCATCCGGCCAGCTCGTCCAGGCGCGACCGCACCTCGCGCCGTGAGGAGCCTACGACGGCGGCCTGCATGACGATTTGGGCGGCGGCTCGAGCGTCGCTGTAGACGGCACCGGCGCGACCCCTGACCACGGGCGACACTACCCAGTCGAAGGGGATGGATTGCGGTGCGGCAACGAGCTTTCCGGCGCGGGCCGGCATCGCGATGTACCCGCTGCTGACGATCCGCCCGCTGGACAGCGGTGACGCCGGCAGGCCGAGCTGGCCGAGCACCGTCTCGCGGCGCAGGTTGATGCCGGTCGCCGCCTCGACCGTCGCCGGCACGCCGAGACCCCCGGCGCGGCAGGAGATCTCGCACAGCACCGGCGCGGATCCTCCGGTGTCCGCCATGAAGAAGGAGGCGTGGAAGGCGTGCACGTGCGGCGGGGAGCCAAGGGCGGCAATGACTTTGTCGGCGGCGGCGATCAGCGGCTCGGCCCGCGGGTCGTCCTCGTCGAGCAGCGCGGCGCCCGTCGCGAGAATATCCTCGCTCGCGACGGCGGCCAGCACGACGCCATCGTTCATCAGACCGTCCACATGCCACAGTGGTGCGTCCACGAACTCCTCGACCATCAACTCGAACGGGCGCACGTGCCCGGAGAGCAGCTGCATGATCTCGCTGCAACTGCTGAAGTCCCGCACCACTTTGACTCCGATGCCCACCGCCATCCACCGCGGTTTCACCACCGCCGGCAGGCCTATCTCCCCGATCCGGTGCGGCAGCGTTCCCACGCCCTCGACCAGAACCATTGCGGGCACGGCGATCCCGGCCTCACGCGCAATCGACTTCATCCGCCACTTGTCCCGGAACCGAAGCGCCGCTTGGAATCCCTGGCCGGGCATTCCGACCATGTCGCGCAGCCGCGCCGCCCGCAGCACATCGAACTCGCCCAGCGAACCGACCCGCCCGATCGACAGATCGAGCACCATCTCCGCGCCTAGCAGCTCGGTGATCGTGCCGTGGTAGTCGGGCGTGGTGTGCCAACCGGCGAATGCCTTGCGCGCCTTGCCATCCGCTCCGGCAAACACGGACGGTGGGGTGAGCAGGACCGTCCGGGCGGCGGCCTCCGGCCCGAGCCAATCCGCAAGGGGATGAGTTTTCAAAGGCCTTTCATTTAGTACCAGGTTGAGGCTCACGGCGACCTCCAGGCGTCGAGCAGGGTGGCCACGGCCAGCCCGGCCTGGGCCAGGGTCAGCGCCCGCACCTCCGGCAGCTCGCCGGCGCGGGCGTATCCGGGCTGTTCAAGCGGGACCGGCCCGCCGAAACGCGACCGGTAAAGGGCCGAAACCTTGGGCTGCGTCTCGCGATAGGCCGCTCGCGCCGCCTCCATCTCGCCCCGGTGCACATGTCCGGTCCGCGCCCTGAGCGCCTCAAGGAAAAGCGCGATCGCGGCGGCGTCGTCGGGCGCGGCGGTGGAGGGCATCAGCAGCACCGGCGTCATGGGCAGCGTGATGAAAGGCAAGGGCGGCAGGCGGTTCGCCCGGGCCAGCGCGGCCATGACGCGCTCGGCGCTGCGCTGGCCGGGCTTGCCGCGAGGCGGTGCCGCCCACTCAACGAACAGCGACGGCGCCTCCGGCTCCCCGCACACGCCAAGGTATCCCAGGACCGTTTTGACCAGTCGCGCCGGCAGCAGCGGCACGACCTGCGGGGCGCCGCGCACCAGCGCCTCGGCGTCGGTGGAACACGCCACGACCTGGTACGGCAGCAGGCACACGCGGGTCAGGTCGTCGGCGTCGCCCACGACACTCCAATACCGACCGTCGTCTGTGGACAGTTCGAAGAGCGGCTTGTGGTGGCGCAGCCGGAGCGCAGCGGCGGTGCCGTCGCGGTGCACGCCCCGGGCGAACAACCAGTCGAGGTCGCCCTCGGGTAGGCTGCGCCACAGCCGGGTCAGCCACGGTCGCACTCGCTTTTCGTTGCGCCACAACACTTCTGCCTCGAAGATGACCGGCACCGGCGCCTGGGTCCGGGTCGGGGCGGCGTGCAGGTGGGCCAGGTGCACCGGCTTGCCGGCGACCACCCCCCACATCCAAGGCACGAAGCGCGGCTGGTCGGCGCTCACGTCCAGCCAGTCGTCCACCCCGACGGGTGTGGTCAGCGCCAGCATCTCCAGGCTGCCGGTCCGGTACACCGACGCGGGCCGGTGCACCACGTCGCCGCCGCTCAGGTCGGCGGTCTCGGTGAAGCTGACCGTGCCCACGATCGGGCGGGCGACGCCGAGGTCGACCGTGACGGTCCGGTTGTGGGCCAGCGGTTCCCACCCGGACCAGATGGGCGACCAGTTGCCGATCCGGCCGCCGCGCAGGGGATGCAGCCACGAGTGGCGGCGGATCGCGTCGAGCAACCGCCCCACGTTGGGCTCCAACCCGTACGGGCTGACGTCGAGTCCGGCCTCGGTCAGGAACGCTTGGTGGCGCGCGTTTTTGAGGCCCGCCGGCTGGGTCATCGCGCCGCCTCCACCAGCTTGTCGAGCACGTAGGGAAGGATCCCGCCGTGGCGGAACCACTCCAGCTCCCGCCGGTTGTCCAGGCGCACCACCGCTGGCAGCCGGAGGCGGCGGCCATCGGGGCCGGCAACGTCGATCGCGATCGGCCCGCCGGGGCGGATGTCCGCGATGCCGGTGATGGTGAGCGTCTCGTCGCCGTGCAGGTCCGCCTTGGCTTGTAAGGGAAGCACTCCGGCGCACACCAGATCGGCTCTGTGGGTACCAAGGAAATCTTTGGAAACAACGACCCGAATGCCCAGCTGGCGCGTACCCCGTCCGGCCCAATCGCTTGATACGTCTCCACCGCCGTAGTCGGCCCCGGTGACCAGAGCCAGCGGGACGTCGCCCAGCGGGTGGGCCTTGCGCTCGTTGCGCAGGCTGTCGAGATCGGGCGCCGCGCCGTCGCCCAGGCCCAGCAGGACCCGCGCGCCGGTGAGGTCGCGCGGGCGGCGGGCCGGATGCAGCTCAGGCACGACGATCTCGGGCTGTGAAGAGGGCCCCGCGTGCGCCGCAAACGCCGGCGTGACGCTGCCCAGGTCCACCGTGAGTAGCTCGGCATACTCCGCCCGCACGCCGAACAGCCCCTGCTCCCGGCAGTAAAGCTCGGTCAGCTCGACATGCTCGGCGGGAAAACCTTTGGCGCGCAGATACTCCAGCGTTTGGTCGTCGATCGGGAACAGCCCGGCGACCGCGTCGCAGCGCGGCACCTCCGCCGCGAGCGCCATCCGGTCGGCGACCGCCATCGCGTCCGCGCCCGGGCCGTGAAACTCCAGGAACGCGCCACGGACGCCGGCCAGCCCGCGGACCACGTCGGCCGCGGTCGCCTCGGGCGGCAGCGACCCGGTCAGCCGCACGCCCACGACGCGCGGAGTCGGCAGGTGGATCGGCTGGCCCAGCATGACCGCCTCGGCCTGCCCGCCGCCGACCCGCCAGGCGAGTACGCCCAAACCGTTGAGCGCGTTGATGTCCGGGCTGGTGCCGACCACGCTGTCGAGAAACGCGACGTTCTCCTGCGACAGCGTCACGACCTCACTTGCCTGCAGGGAGTCCACCGGCACGTGTACCTCGACCAGATCCGGCGGCAGCCCGCGATCGGCGACCTCGCGGCGCAGCGCGACGACGGCGACCATGGCCGCCCGCAGGTGCGCCTCGGGCAGCACCACCCGTTCCGGCCGGAACGCCAGTCCACCGTCCACATAGGGCAGACCGTGCCGGGCGATGTTCTCCCGCAACAGGCGCATGGTCAGCGACAACCCGTCGGGCACGTCGGACAGCGCCCGATAGGTGATGTCCCCGGTGAGCTCGCGCAGGGTCACGCCCTCCATGGGAGGGCCCACGGCTGGAGTCCGGCTGGAGTATCGTTCGCCGTATGTACAGGAGGGTCGCGGTCATCTCCGATGTGCACGGCAACGTTCCCGCGCTGGCCGCCGTGCTTGATGAGGTAGCGGCGTCCAATGTGGACCTCATCGTCTCCTGCGGCGACCTCACCTGGGGCGCCGAGCCCGACCGGACCGCCGCGATCGTGCGCGAGGCCGGTGCTGTCACCGGGGTTGTCCTGGTGCGCGGCAACGCCTGCCGGGCGGCGCTGGAGCTGGCCGCCGGCACCCGGCCGCCGGAGCGGGACAGCGAGCGCTGGATGCTCGCCCACCACGGCCCCGAGACCCTTGAGCTGCTGGAGAGCTCGGTCTTCACCACCGTGGTGGAGGTGGCGGGTCTTGGCGCCGTGAGGTTTTGCCACGGCTCACCGCGCAAGGACGTCGAGCTGGTCACGCCGGGCACGCCCGAGGAGCGTATCCGTGAGCTCAGCGCCGGGATCGAGGAGAAGATCCTGGTGACCGGCCACACCCACCTTCAATTCGATCGGAGGGTCGCCGGCATCCGAAGCGTCAACGCCGGAAGCGTAGGCCTGCCCTACCATCTGGGCTCGCCGGGCACGGCCTACTGGGCAGTGCTCGACGCCGATGGCGTCCACTTGCGACAGTCCAGCTACGACGTGGACGAGGCGATCCGGGCCTACCGCGACAGCGGCCACCCGCTCGCCGACAAACTGGTACAGATGCTGACGGGACCACCCACCCCCGAGGAGGTCATCGCGCACGCCGAAGGCCTTGTCTTCTCCGACTGAGTCGCTAGACTCCGCGGCCATGCGCTTGTTCCAGCGGAAGGCCTCCCAGCGGAAAGAGGCCGAGATGGCGGCGATCGCCGCGTTCTGGCAGTGGTGGCCGAGTATGCGCGAGGTCCTCGACGCCGCCATCCAGGCCGGCTCCGTGCGTGAGCACGCCGAGGTCATCGCCCAGCGGGTCCATGCCGTGCACCGCGAACTCGAGTGGGAACTGACCCCCGGCATGGGCGCCAGGCACGCCCTCGTCGTCACCTCGGGGGGCGTGGCCGAACTGCGGGCCGTGGCCGCCCGCTGGTTCGCCGCCGCCCCGGCGCCCGACGACATCTGGGAGTACCACGACATCCGCCGCTCCGACCGGATGGTCTTCGACAGCAAGCTCGTCTTCGACGACATCAAACTCGAGGTGGACCAGGTGCGGTACGCCTTCTCCGTCGACGACCAGCGTGGCCAGATCGACGTCCTGTGCTACCACCCGGGTTTCGCCGGCGCCCCCGAGCAGGTGCAGGCCCAGGTCACCTACCTGACCCTGGACTGGCTGCTGGGCGAGGACAGGGTCGAGACCTGGATCGGTGCCATCCACTGGACCGAGACCGCGCCCGCCATGCCGCAACGGCCCGAGGAGCTGCGCGCCGCCGTCGACGAACTCGCCGCGCGCGGCGACCAGTGGGCCCTCATGGCGGCCGAGGGCAAGGACGGCCTGCCGCGCATGGCCGTGGCCAACCTGCCGCTGCGCTCCGCGCGCTGGCCCCGCTTCGACACCCATCTCGGCGTGACCCTGCCCTACCGGACCTTCAACGAGGGCCGCCTGCCCATCGACACCTCGCTGCAAGCCTTGCGCGACTTCGAGGACATGCTCGTGGCGACGGTCGGCGCCGACGGGACGCTGGTCGCCCACGAGACCGGCAACCGCCTGCGCACCCTGCACATCTACGTCGACTCGCAGAGCGGCGCCCGCGGCCGGGTCGAGACCGCCCTGCCCGGCTGGAGCGAAGGCCGCGCTGGCCTTGACGCCACCTACGATCCGCGCTTGTCCAAAGTGGAGCACCTTTCCGGGTGAGGCCTTGGGCCCTACTTCGGGGAAGTAGGGCCTTCGCGGCGCCCCGGAAAGCCCTACTTCCCGGAAGTAGGGCTTCTATCGACTACGCCGCGAGGCTGGTTTGAACCCAACCGTCACGTGGTACGTGCCATTTAAGAGGCGCATTTCGCCGGGAGAGAGGGATATTGATTCATGAACCGACGCCAAGCCCTGACCGGACTCGCGGCCGCGGCGGCCGCCGGCGTCCTGGTCAGCCCGGAGCGCGCGAGCGCCCACACCGACCTTTTCCCGACACTGATCCCGCTGCCGGACAACTGGCTGCCCGAGGGGATCGCGATCGGCTTCCTGCCGTTCGCCTACTTCGGTTCCCGTGCCGACGGCTCGATCTACCGGGCCAACCTCATCACCGGTGAGGGTCGTAGGCTGCCGGTGCCCGGACCCGGTACCCCTTCCGTGGGTTTGAAAATCGATAATCGCGGACGGCTTTTCGTCGCCGGCGGCAACGCCGGCAACGGCCGGGTCGTCAGCGCGCTGACCGGTGAAATCCTCGCCAGTTACCAGTTCACGACGGCGACGAGCTTCGTCAACGACGTCGTGCTCACCCCCAAGGCCGCGTACTTCACCGACTCGCGGCAGCCCGCTCTCTACGTGGTGCGCATCGGCGAAGACGGTCAGCTCGCCGCGACCCACGAGACGCTGGCCCTCAGCGGCGACATCGTCATCAACCCCGCGGTCAACAACGCCAACGGGATCGCCCGCACCCCCGACCGCCAGGCGCTCGTGATCGTGCAGTCCAACACCGGCCTGCTGTTCCGCGTCGACCCGGACACCGGCGTCGCCACCACCGTCGACCTCGGCGGTGAGCTGATGACCAACGGCGACGGCCTGCTGCAGGAGGGGACCACTCTCTATGCGGTGCAGAACCGCCTCAACACGGTGGCGGTGATGGACTTCGCGGCCGACGGCGGCTGGGCGCGGGTGCGCGCGCGGGTCACCGACCCCAACTTCAACGTGCCCACCACCGTTGCCTCCTTCGGCAACCGACTCTATCTGCCTAACGCCAAGTTCGGCGCCGTCCCTCCGGCGACGACCTTCGAGGCCGTGGGGATCCCCAAGCCGTAACCGAGTTTCGATGGCGCCCCGCCCTTTCCGCGGCGGGGCGCCTCGCTATCGTCTCGGGTCATGAGGAGATGTCCATGAACCCGCGAACGGGCCTTCGTGCCTGGGCCGAGCCGGATGCGGCAGTGCAACGCTTGGACCACCGACGGGCACGCGTTCTTCGGTGAGCGCCGGGTGCTGCGCTGGCTGCGCGAACCGTTGGTGGAGCAGGCCTTCGACCGCGAGGAGCGTCAGGCTCTGCGGCGGCTTTGCGACCGCCTGCCCGAGCTGGTGCCCGCCGGCCCGCCCGTGCTCACCCACGGCGACCTGTGGTGCGAGAACGTCCTCGTCAACGGTCTGGCCGATCCGGTGCTCATCGACCCGGCGGTCTCCTACACCTGGGCCGAGGTCGACCTGAGCATGCTGTGGTGCTCCCCGAAACCGGCCGCCGCGCGACGCTTCTTCGACGCCTATGCCGAGGCGGCGCCGCTCGTGGACGGCTGGCGGGAACGCATGCCGCTGCTGCACCTGCGCGAGCTGCTGAGCATCATCGCGCACGGCGACGACGACTGGGGAGCCGCCGGCGCCGTGCGCGATGTCATCCGGCGATACTAGCCGTTGTTGTCGATCAGGGTCCTGATCTCGTTGAAAATCAAGTGGATCCGCGCGCCCTGGTTGTTGGGGCAGCCACCGAGGTGGTGCAGCGCGATGACCCGGTGGTTGGCCGACAGCACCGGCGAGCCGGAGTTGCCGCCGGAAGTGTCGCAGCTGTACGACATCTGGGTCGAGGTGAAGGCCGCGCTGCGGACCGTGCAGTTCGCCCCGCCCTGCGTGTTCTCGAAGATGGACAGCCGCTTGGGGGCGCCGTCGCCGTGTCCGGGGATGTAGATCCGCTCACCGGTGACCGCCGACCGCGTCTCCAGGAAGAGGGTGCCGAAGCCCTGGATCGCGGTGAAGTTGTTGACCGAGTAGAGGGTGTAGTCGAGCAGGTTGGACCCGCCGGAGCTCACCCTGATCAGCGTCGCCCCGCTGACCTTGGTGCCCGCACCCGGGTTGTTGCCGCCGCACGTCGCGCACTGGAAGTTGAACTGCATCTCGCTCGCCGATACCTGCGACTGCGTGGAGAAGCAGTGCTTGTTGGTGAGCATGCGGTTGGTGTTGCCCACGCGCCAGGTGGTGCACGAGCCGCCGCCGCCGATGAGCAGCTTGGCCACCGCCCGCGACCGGGCGAACTCGGTCGGGTGGCTGGTCTGGTAGCAGACCACGTCGCGGCGCGCGTCGGTGCTGCACACGCTCTGGATGCCGATCTCGTCCGGGCTCAGGCCACGCCAGTACCCGTCGATCTGCACAGCGCTTCCGCTGCCGTGGACGGTGACCACCGCTGTGTCACCGTCGATGGACAGGGCGGAGAAGCCGGGCCGGCCGTGGACCGTGAAATCCGAGTCGGTGTAGGCGCGCTCGCCGTGATAGGTGTGCACCTCGGTGCCGGCCGGGTTGGAAACGGTCACGAAATCCTTGGGCGCCAACGAGAACTTGCTGAAGTGCACCTTGATGTAGGTGGCGCCGGGCTCGTGGATGACGTGGGCGGCCTCGGTGGAGACACCCGCGCCCTTGGCGTCGGGGGTGGAGAGGGTGAGGTCGACGGCCTTCTCGACGCCGACGATGGTGGGGCCCTGGTCGGCGGCGGGGTTCGCCGCCGCGACCGGGCTTACCGGGTAGATCACCGCTGCGACGATCGTCGCCAGCAGTAGCTTCACCATTCGCATAGAGTGACCCTCCTCTATATAGGTAGGTGCACATACGTTGAATGGCGTGGTTCAAAAAGTCAAGAGACAGTCAAGGCGCCCTTCGGAGCGAAGGGCGCCTATCCCAAGTCGGTGCTTACGCCTGCTTGACCGCGGATACCTCGAACTCGAGGACGATCTTGTCGCTCACGAGCACACCACCGGCCTCAAGCGCGGCGTTCCAGGTGATGCCGTAGTCGCCCCGGCTGATGGTGGTCGAGCCCTCAAACCCGGCGCGCTGGTGGCCGAACGGGTCCGTGACCGCGCCCTGGAGCTCGAACGGGATCGTGATCGACTTGGTCACGTCCTTGATCGTCAGGTCGCCGGTCAGCTCGAAGGTGGTGTCGTCGAGCTGGCGCGCCGCGGTCGAGACAAAGGTGATCTCCGGATAGGTCGGGACGTCAAGGAAGTCGTTGTTCCGCAGGTGGCCGTCGCGCTGGCCGTTACGGGTGTCGATGCTGTCGGTCTTGATGGTCACCTTGACCTTGGAGTTCTCGGGGTTGGTGCCGTCGAAGAAGCCCTCGCCCTCGAAGTCGTTGAACGCACCTCGCACCTTGGTCACCATGGCGTGCCGGGCGACGAAGCCGATCCTGGAGTGGGCGGCGTCAAGCTTGTAGGTGCCGGTCAGTTCGGCAAGCTGGGGCACAAACGCGGTGGTCATTCCTGAACGCTCCTCGTTATAGTTGAACCTTCAACGAACACGATACACGTCATCGTTGAATCGTCAACTACTGTGGCGCACCGCACTATACGCCAGCGCGCCGAGCCAAGTCCAAGCCGTCACCACCGCCACCCGCTGCAGCAGACCGGCGATGCCCACCCACGGCTCGATCTGCGCGAACCCCTGCGTCGCCAGGAACAACGAGCCGGCGAAGACGATGGCCGAGAGCACCGAGTAGATCGCCCATACCCGCCCCCGGCCGCGCGCGAACGCGAAGAACGCGATGGCCATCGCGAGAAATCCGGCCAGCGACAGCAGATCGTGCAGCCGGCCACTGAACGTGGGCACGGGAATCGCCGGGGTGCCGGGCGGATAGCCGCTGACCGGATCGGCGGTGAAGATCCCTGCCCCGATGAGGCCTATGCCCCATATCGCGATGGTCCAGGCTTTATGGGTACCAAGTGAAAAAGCGAAGGCAATAGTCAGCAGCCCGGCCACGACGAAGTTGGCCGACTGCACCCAGCCGCCCGGTCCCAACGCCAGCGAGCTGCCCGGATGCCGCACCGGATCGAACCCGGAGCGAAGCGCGCCCGCGACGAGCAGGACGATCACGAACAGCGGGCCCGCGATCAGGCCGCACCAGAGGAGTTTTCGCATGCTCGTCAACTTTAGTTGACACCTCCTCCGCTGTCAATCTAGGTTGACAGCCTGAGGTGTGTCATCCTCGAAGGCGTGACGCTGAAGCTCGGAACGTACGCGGTCGACCCGCCGGTGGTGCTGGCGCCCATGGCCGGGATCACCAACCGTGCCTTCCGCAGGCTTTGCCGCGAGCAAGGCGCGGGCGTCTATGTCTGCGAGATGATCACCACGGTGGCGCTGGCGCACCGCAATCCCAAGACCGACCGGCTCATCGAGTTCGGCGAGGAGGAGAGCCCGCGCAGCATGCAGCTTTACGGGGTCGACCCGGTGATCACCGCGCGGGCCGTGCGGCGGGTGGTCGAGGAGGACCTGGCCGACCACATCGACCTCAATTTCGGTTGCAGCGTAAAGAAAATCACCAGCAAGGGCGGCGGGTCGGCGATCCCGTGGAAGCGCCGGTTGTTCGGCTCGATCATCAAGGCCGCGGTGGACAACGCGGGCGGGCTGCCGGTCACCGTGAAGATGCGCAAAGGAATCGACGACAATCACTTTACTTATATCGAGGCCGGCCTCATCGCTCAGGAGGCCGGCGTGCAGTGGGTAGCCTTGCACGCGCGCACGGCCAACCAGCGCTACTCCGGCCAGGCCGACTGGGAGGCGATCGCCGCGCTGAAGTCCGCTTTGGACATTCCGGTGCTGGGAAACGGCGACATCTGGGAGGCCGACGACGCGCTGCGCATGGTGCGCGAAACCGGCTGCGACGGCGTCGTTGTCGGCCGTGGCTGCCTCGGCCGCCCCTGGCTGTTCGCCGACCTGCAGGCCGCCTTCGCCGGCCGCCCCGAGCGCGTGATGCCCTCGCTGGGCGAGGTGGCCGCCATCATGCGCCGCCACGCCTCGCTTCTGGTCCAGTGGTACGGCACGGAGCGTGAGGGCGTCACCGACTTTCGCAAGCATGTCGCTTGGTACCTCAAGGGTTTCCCCGTGGGCTCGCAGCTGCGCCAGGCGATGGCGATGTCCTCGTCACTGTCCGAACTGGACGATCTGCTGGGCAAGCTCGACTTCACCGCACCCTTCCCGACGGATGTTTTGGGACAGCCGCGCGGGCGCACCAACTCGCCGGCCAAGGTGGTCCTGCCCTACGGCTGGCTCGACGACCGCGACAGCGAGGCGGTCCCGGAGGACGCCGAACACGACGACTCGGGCGGCTGATCTCCCGGCCCAGGGTCAGGCTCTGGTCAGCACGTGTGCCATTCCGGACAACATGTCGTTCGCCTGCTCCAGGTCGAAAGCGGCCGGGTCGAACTCATCGCCGGACTCGAGCCCGAGCCACTCCCGCCGCCCGGCATGCTCCTCGTTGGAAGGATCGGCCAATATCGCCAGCAGCTCTTGGTATCCCCACATGCCACCGCAGTCCTCGGGCGGACACGCGCGCTTGCCCGCCAGGCATCGCGGAAGAGTGGCTCCTGCCTCGGCCTCCGCCACATCCTCGACGACGATGTCGTGTTCCCAGTTGTCGCCGAAATCGTAGATGTACCGGATCCGATCGCCCAGCTTCGGGGCGACATCGGCCAGCTTCCGGGCCCCAGCGCTGCGGTGCCCAAGCTCGCGATCGGCAACGCCGTAGCTGCCGCTGGATGTCTCGAAGACCCACATATGGCAGTCCTCCCAACCGAACACCGCCTGGATCGTCATGTGCAGCTTGAGCAAGGTGATCCTGGAGTCCACCTCCAGCCGGCGCCAGATGGGAGGCTTTGAGCCGCGCAACGTGACTTTGATCCGGTGCACAGTTTTCGGGCGTTCCTTGGCGCGCGGCGAGGGCACGCCGGAGTCCAGAGCCGGGGACACGGCTACATCGCCGTCAAGGAGAGCCAGTCGCCAGCGCAGCAACTCAAGATAGTCGCGGACGTCCTCGATCTGATCAGGCTGTACCGGACAGGGCTCACTCCGAAGCGCTCGCTCCAGGATTTCCTGAGCCTCGCCCCGCGAGTACTTGCGCAGCTCGACCCCGGCCGCCCGCACCATCTGGCGGACCTGCTTGCGAATCCGGTTGGACTGGTCGGTCAACCAGCAGTCCTTCACCCCGCCTCCGAGATCGTGATCGATCAACACCGCAATAGCATGCGCCTTGCGACCGTAGCGGAACTCCACGACCAGCGTTTCCTGCAGTCCGAAAACATCACCGTAGCCGAACGCGGACACGAACTCCGGGCTCCCGATCTCCTTCGCCCACGACGGGTCTGGCTGCCCGGCGGCGACCATCCGATCGGCGGCGGCCGTCGCCTCAGGCCGCACGCTAGGCGGCCCGACCGCCGCCAGAGAGCGCAGCATCGCCAATGCCTCAGGCTTTGCGTATGCCTCGGCTTGAGCGATCAGCCCGAGCAACAGATGCGGCAGATCGTCGTCATCGGGTGCCATCATGCGGAACATGCCGACGAACTCGCACCCGGACAGCTCGGCATCGAGCGGCCCGAAACCCGGTTCCAGTAACGGTCTCCAGCCTTCGAGCAACTCCTCTGGCGAGGCCGGCCCCTGCTCAGCCATCGTTTCCAGCATCTGCAGCATTTCCAGGGCAGACTGAGGATCGTCGAACGCCTGCAGGATCTCCGCCGGCGCACCCGACCCGGCAAGGATCTGCCGTATCTCTGAGAGCTGTTCGGGGGAGGCAATCAGGGGCACGGCCAGCGTGCTCGGGGCCTTACGTCCTCGCTTTGGCACGCAGGCCATCTTGTCACATGACGTGGGCAGATTTCCCGTTGGGTTACGGCGTGGCGGTATCCGCGCCAAGGCGAGCGGTGAGTTCGGCAGGATCGATCATGACCGGATAAGGCGCCGGCGCAAGGAACCTGTCTTTCGGGCCGACGGCACGAACCAGCCTGTACTCAGAAGTAGCGCGATCGATCTCGTAAACGTTGACGATCGCGCCGTTGCCCGCGAACTGCTCGACCCGCCCATAACAGGGAATTCCGGCGAGGGCATATTCATCGACCTTGTCCTTGCGGTCGATGGCGGTGGTGCTCGGCGACTCCACCTCGATGGCCAGCGCGAGGTCACGTGGGTCGAACACGTTGGCGGGCCTTGCCATGGCGCCGGGCCGGAGCACGAGACGTCCGGCTCACGCAAGGTCTCCTTCGTTGCCCCGGGCCGGTAGTAGCCGATGGTCAGCTCGGGTAGCGCCTCGAAGCCCTCGGGCGCGGCGGTGTCCCGTACACGAATCAGCGAGCGGATCAACATTTGGTGCCAGAGAGACCAGCCGGGCGCTCGGCATCGACAGCGGCGGCTGATTTGATCGTTGTCCCTCTCACAGTGCTCCGAAGCCAGATTTGCACTGTGAGACGGACAACGATCATCAAAGGTCTAGTGCTGCTGGGCGATCTGGATCAAGTTGCCGCAGGTGTCGTCGAAGACCGCCGTGGTCACCGGGCCCATCGCGGTCGGCGGCTGGGTGAACTTGACCCCCAGCTTCTCCAGGCGCTCGAACTCGGCCTGGACATCGTCGACCGCGAACGACGTGAACGGGATCCCGTCGGCGACCAGGGCTTCCTTGAACGGTTTGGCGGCCGGGTGCTGGTCGGGCTCGAGCAGCAGCTCGACACCGTCGGGCGCCTCGGGCGACACGACCGTCAGCCAGCTGTACTCGCCCACGGGGACCTCGGTCTTCTTCACGAAGCCGAGCACGTTGGTGTAGAAGGCCAGCGCCTTGTCCTGGTCGTCGACCATCACGCTGCACACATTGATTCTCATGATGATTCCCTCGGTTTACGCGCAAGCCAACGCTCGACTATGCGCTCCAGTGGTTCAGGGTGGAAGTGGTGGAACTTGTAACGGCCGTCGCGCCGGGTGCTCACCAGCCCCGCCTCCTCGAGCACCTCGAGGTGCTGGGAGATGGCCTGCCGTGACGACGCAATCTGGTGCTTCATCGTCAACCGCGCGCAGAGCTCGAAGAGGGTCTGGCCGTCGCGCTCGGCCAGCTCGTCGAGGATCTTCCGGCGGGTGGAGTCGGCCAGGGCCTTGTAGAGATCACCCACACCCCCACTATAGGCAAGTAACCACTTGCCTGTCACGCCGGAACGATGTTTTGAATACGGTGCAACAGGTTCTCCGGGTCATAGCGCCGCTTCAGCTCGCTGAGGCGTTCCCAGGTCACCGGCGGGTAGGCCCGGCGCACCTGCACCGAATCCGTAGTCGTCGTCTCCCGGCGCGATCACCTGGCCGCCGAAGCCGGAGCGTAGGTCGGCGATTTCCTGAGAACTCAAGGAACCAGACATATGCCACAGTCTGCCCTAATCCCTGCCGAGATAGGGAAAGGGCTCCAAAGAAAAGATGACCTCAACCGGTACCTCGAAATAATCGGCGAGTCTAAGCGCAAGGTAAAGGCTGGGCCGGAACTCGCCTCGTTCCAGATAGCCCACGGTCTGATAATGGATCCCCAGGGCATCGGCCAGCTGGCGCCGCGAGATCCCCCTCTCGGCGCGCAGCATGGCGATGCGATTGTGGACCACCTCGGCTGATGACATCGCCGGCGCCTCTCAACGCACTCGTTGCATGGCCTTTTGGCGGCGGGCGTCGACGGCGGAGCCCGACTCCCGCCTGGCCATGCGGCGCAAGACTATCGGTGCCAGCACCAACCCGAGAACAGCCCACGCCCCGAGCACCCCGACCGTCTCCAGGTGGCGCCACGAGTGTCCTATCTCGACAGCGGCGAGGTCGCCGGGCAGCAGGGCCGAGCGCATCCCCAGCCCCAGCCAGTAGATCGGGAAGACCTGCGCGATCCACTGCAGCACCACGCCCAGCCGCGCCCGCCAAGCTTCGTCGCCGTGCCGCGGGTCGACGCCGAGCACCCGCACGTGCCCGGCCGAGCGCTGCCGGAAGCCCTCCAGGATCTCGATGGTCGTTGAGATTTAGTTTTGACGCCGTATTCTGTTCGTCATGACGTTCACCCCCGCGTTCACCTGGGCCTACCTGCGCTTGTCCTACGGCGGCAAGTCGCTGGCCGGTCAACTGGCCGA
>Ga0075418_10000277_pt1 | contig 51532 bp, 43 predicted proteins | sample SoiMetdeltSBSDD2_FD_81776 | JGI IMG/M metagenome (GOLD analysis project Ga0075418, IMG submission 81776) | Bulk soil microbial communities from a Populus tree surrounding site in Tennessee, USA - Soil MetaG P. deltoides SBSDD2 | ecosystem: Environmental > Terrestrial > Soil > Tree plantation...
CCTCGACCGGCTCGGACATTCTGAGCCTGTCGAGGGGCAGCGTCCGACCGATTCCGACGCGGACTCAGCCGGCGGCTTCGCCCCGCTGGCTGAGCAACCGCGCTATCCCAGTCGCCCCATCTCAATGAACCGTCGATCCGGGGTTGGGCATTGCCGCACGTTCGGCGGCCATCACTCGCGCAATCATCGCAGTCAGGTCGCGTTCTGCGATGTCGAAGGGTCCGGCGATCACGGCGCCCAGTGACAACTCGAGCGCGATAACCACTCCGCCTCCTTCGAACGGATTCACGATCCAACTGAAGCCTCGCATTGCGACCCGTCGATTCTCATCGGCCTCCGGGTTCTTCGCCTGCTCGAGCGCCCGCAACATACCCACGAGCACTGCGGTCACGTCGTCGTCAGTCCAGCGTTGTGGCTCACGACGCACCGGGCTGATCACGTAACTCGTTGCGTGGTTGTCACCACGAAGCCAGATGTCTAACGGGATCTCCATTCCTGCATCTACTGTAATTCAGAATGCACCATTCGGAATCCAGAAAACAAAGGACGTTACTTCCCGTCCAGTATTCGCCCGAGCTCCGCGGGCTCGGTGGTCGGCGACGCGCACGTGAAGTCGCGACAGAGATATGCCGTCGCCTTGGCCTCAGCCTGTTTCATGCCGGCGATCCAGGGCAACAGCTCCGCAACCCTCTTCGCATCCGCCGGCGCGAGCGGCACGACGATGGTCGAGGGGCGGTAGCGATGCCTGAACACTTCCAGGAGCGCCTTCGTGTCCTGCGCTGCTGGATCACCGACGATCACAAGCTGTGGCGTGCCCGCATGATAGACCGAGAGAGAGGCCAGCAGCATCGGAACGACCCGACCTGATTGAGAAACGCGCGCGGCAAATGTTCCGAGGGTCCGGTCGATCTTCTCTGAGAAACCGTCGGCCAGATGCGACAGCGTGAGGAGGTTCATCACGCTCACAGAGCTGGCCGCAGGCTCAGCGCCATCGTAGTCCTCCTTGAGTCGAAGCAGCACTGATTCGTCCTTACCGGTGGTGCTGAACCAGCCGCCGTCCTCATCGTCCCAGAACTGCTCGTCCTGTCGCTTTTGGAGCGTAATCGCCCATTCCAACCACGTCGCGTCACCATCTGCCTGGAACAACTCGAGGAGGCCGAACACCAGGTACGCGTAGTCCTCGGCATAGGCCTCGACGCCGGAAGACCCATCGCGATAACGACGCAGGAGCGTCAGCGTGGATGGTTGCCACAGGTGCTCGCGGACGAACCGCGCCGCCCGCTGAGCGTCTTGCAGATAACCCTCTGCCCCATCGAGCGTGCGAGCCGCTCGAGCAAAGGCCGCAATCATCAACCCGTTCCAGGCCGTCAGCACCTTGTCGTCGAGATGTGGACGTGGACGCGCTGAGCGCCGTGTCATCAGGAGGCTTCGGGCGGTGTGAAGGGCCTCGAGCACCTCGTCCGCTGATCGGCCGGTGATCGACGCGACGTCTTCAATCGACCGGGCCGTGTACAACAGGTTCTTGTGTGTGAACTCACCCTGCGGATCCGCAGGCGCATTGCCATCCGGGAGGATTCCGTAGCGTGCCCGGAAGATCGCCGCGTTATCACCGAGGACTTCCTGAATCTCCTGGTCGCGCCAGATGTAAAACGCCCCTTCCATCTTGTGCGGATGAGTCTCGAGCGCGTGTTCGGGCGGAATACTGTCCGCATCTTCAGCTGAAAAGAAACCGCCACCTGGCGAGGTCAAGTCGCGACGGACGTAGTCGAGGGTATCGAGTGCGACCTCGGTGTAGAAGCGATCGCCGGTGAGTTGCGCCGCCTCGATATAGCCGAGGACAAGCTGCGCCTGGTCGTAAAGCATCTTCTCGAAGTGCGGAACGCGCCAGTCCGCATCGACCGAATATCGGTGGAACCCGCCGCCAAGGTGGTCTCGCATACCGCCGAGCGCCATGGCCCGCAGGGTGACCAGCACCATGTTCCGAGGAGCGGTCGCTCCCGTGCGCGCGTGCTCCCGCAGCAGGAACAGTAATTCGCTCGGCCTCGGAAACTTCGGCGCGCCGCCAAACCCGCCGCGTCGGGAATCGAAGGAAGAAGCAAACTCTTCCACCGTGCGGTCGAGGACACTGGCGTCTGGAACGACGCCCGCTCCCCCGTTCGATCGCATGCTCTGAAGACGACCGACAATGGTGGAGGCCGACTGTTCAACCTTCCCTTGTTCTTCCCGCCAGACACGAGCAATCTCTTCGAGAACCTCGATGAAACCAGGTCTGCCCCACCGGGCTTCGGGAGGAAAGTACGTGCCCCCGTAAAACGGCTCGAGACGCGGCGTCAGCCAGACACTCATCGGCCACCCACCCGACCCGGTTGTTGCCTGAACGAACGTCATATAAACGCGGTCGACGTCTGGACGCTCTTCCCTGTCGACCTTGATCGATACGAAGTCACGTGAGAGTACTTCGGCGATCGCAGGGTTTTCGAAACTTTCATGCTCCATCACGTGGCACCAGTGGCACGTCGAGTAGCCGATCGACAAAAAGATCGGCTTGTTCTCACGACGCGCACGATCGAAAGCATCCTGACCCCAGGGATACCAGTCGACCGGGTTGTCCTTGTGTTGGAGGAGGTAGGGGCTCTGCTCAGAGGCGAGACGATTCGGCACTCTACGGATTATCACCCGGACGCGATGCAGGCAGTCGGCTGATGCGAGCCTTGATGGAGCGGAAGCGGGCGCTGTCGCGCGTTCCGCCGAGCCGCTGCGATACACGGGACAGATTCTCGATCCGATCTTGCGGCGACGGATGACTCGAGAGGAACGCATCGACACTCTCGCGATTGCGACTCGCTTCGCGGCCAAGCATCTCGAACAGCTCGACCATGCCTTTCCCGCTCCAACCCGATCGAGTGAGGATCATCATTCCTACTCGATCGGCCTCGCGCTCTTCATCGCGGTTGAACTTCAGGAAGACGCCCCCGGTCAAGAAACCAGCGGCGGCCTGCACGGTTCCTGCGCCTCCGGTGTTCCCAAGGAGGGCACCCAGCAAACCAAGCCCCCACTTCGCGACCATTCCCTGCGTGAGCCGGTCAGCACCATGACGCTGAGCGATATGAGCAATCTCGTGTGCGAGCACCGAGGCCATCTGGGACTCGTTGCCTGCCTTGCTCAGCACGCCACGATTAATCCAGACAGGCCCGCCGGGCAGCGAGAACGCGTTGATCTCGGGGAGATCAGCGACCGAAAAACTGTAGGGATACTTTTCGCCGGGGGCTGCGCGAATCAGCCGCTTCCCAACGTCGCGTACGTAGCTCGCAACGGTCGTGTCTCGCAGTTCTGGCACACGTGCGCGTATTTGCTCGTTCGCCGCGCGTCCGATCTCGATTTCCTCCTGAACCGAGACCAGCGTCACGGTCATGAGGCTCAGGGCCAGGACCCTCATGTCCTCGGTGAGGCGGCAGCAGGCATCTGTTCGGTTCGGTGTCTTCGTAATCGCGCGTACGCGGCCGTGAACTCGACCCCGTACATGAGGATGACGGATGAAATGTAGATCCAGAGCAGAAAAACCACGACCGTCGTGATGGAACCGTGAATCAACATCATTCGCTCGTTCTGACGCACATACCAGGAGAACCCCGAGAGCGCCACGCGCCAGAGTAATCCCGTCAAGATGGCACCGACCCAGACGTCACGAAACCGCGTTCGCGCGTTGGGCACGAAGTAGAAAACGAGACCTGTACCGATCATGAGGAACACAAGCGCCAGATACCTGAATAGAAATGTCTGCAGCCCGATGAACCACTGAGCATTGGCCAGCGCTTGCCCGACCCGCGACGCCTCGGCAACTTGCAGGAAGCTCACAACCAGGAGCGCGACGGCCATAGCGCCAGTGGCCGCGACCAGCAGCAGGAACGACGCGAGCCGATGCTTCCAGAAGCTACGCTGCTTTTCGACACCCCAGGCTTCGTTGACGGCGCTCGTGATGGCACCAAAGAAACCGAGCGAGGCCCAGACGAGCCCGACTCCTCCGGCCATGCCAATACTCACGCGATCCGCCCGGAAGGCGTCGAGCTGATCCGTCATGAAGTCGATCCGCGTCGGAAAATAGCGGAACACGAACCCGAGTACCCGCGCACGGTCGCTGTCGTCGGCCGTGACCGCGCCCAGGATGGAAATGATGAGCAGCAGAAACGGGAACAGCGACAACAGGGAGTAGTAGGCGATCGATGCAGCGTGCGTGAGGTCGTTTCGGCTGACCAGCCCGATGAGCGCTCGCCAGGCCGCTTGTCCCCACAGGCGTAACTCGCGGCGGACCGGTCGCCACACGCGAGTCAACGCTGGAGTCAGCGTCGGGCGGCCGCCCGCCGCGAGCTCCGGTTGTCTCGGATCTCGTGCTTCTTCATCTTGCTGTAGAGGGTAGGCCGGTAAAGGCCCAGGATCTGCGCGGCTTCCTGTTTGTTCCAATTCGTGCGCTGGAGCGTCTGCAGGATGGCCATGCGCTCGATTTCGGCCAGCGTGCGATGCGGCGGGATCGTGAACTCACGCGCGCTCGCGGCACTGTCGCGAACCGAGTCGGGCAGATCCGCTGGCGTGATCTCACCCGTCTTGCACACCAACACCGCCCGTTCGATGGCGTTCTCCAATTCGCGAACGTTGCCCGCCCACCGGTTTCGAATCAGCAAGTGATACACCGAGGGGGCAAACGACCGGATCGACTTCTGGTAACGCTGATTGAACTTCGAGAGGAAGTGATCGCACAGCAGCGGGATGTCCTCGGTTCGCTCGCGAAGTGGTGGGACGCGGACGGTGATGGTGTTGATTCGGAAGTACAAGTCTTCGCGGAGGCGTCCGTCGCGAAGCGCGACCTCGAGGTCGACGTTGGTCGCGCAAATCAACCGGAAATCGACCGCTACGAGGCGATCGCTGCCAATCGGGCGGTACTCCCGCTCCTGCAGCACGCGAAGCAGCTTCGTCTGCAGGTAGGCCGGCATCTCGCCAATCTCATCCAGCAGTAGCGATCCACCCTCTGCCATCTCGACCAGACCGATCTTGTCGGCGGCCGCGCCCGTGAAGGCTCCCTTCTTGTAGCCGAAGAGCTCGCTCTCAATCAGATCTCGGGGTATCGAGGCGCAGTTTATCTTGATGAACGGACCACTGGCGCGATGCGAGTTGTAGTGAATCGCGTTGGCGATCAACTCCTTGCCGGTGCCGTTCTCTCCCTGGATCAGGATATTGGCATCACTGGCGGCGACGCTTTCGACCAGCTCGAAGAGGTTCATCATGGCCGAGCTTTGGCCGACGACGCTTGCGAAGCTGTATTGCCCGCGGAGCTTATCCTTCAGCTGCTGGTGTTCGACTCGCTCATCTATGCGGCCAACTGCCTTATCCAGCAGGTCGAGCAGGCCATCCTCCGTTACTGGCCGTTCGAGGAAGAAGAACGCTCCGGCGCGCCCAGCCTCGACGGCTCGCGTAATCGTGCCCGGCCCACCGACGACGATGACTTCGGGTTCGGCGTCAAGCTGTTTCAGACGCCGTAACAACTCGATTCCATCCACGTCCGGCAGGGTCAGATCCGTCAGAACGACATCAGGCCGCCACTGCTTGAAGACCTCTGTTCCGTCGGCACCGCTCCGCGCTCCGCGCACCTCGTAACCGTCTGGTTGGACGGCGGTTTGGAGCAGCCCCGTCATTGCACATTGCTCGTCGATGGCCAGTACGCGCCGGCGTCGACGCATCGAAAATGGATGATTAGAAACGAACAAAATCCCCCCGGGTCGTAGAGACTAGCATATGGCCGTCTTCATTCAATACACAACGCGGCAAGCGTGTGTCAAACCAGACAGTTTGCAAGATTTACACTGGCAGAGCCAAGCTCGTAACAACCCTCCTATAATCGCCTGACCTCTATGGATCTCCTATCGACTCAAATCAAACCGGACGACACCGATTACCGCAAGAACGCGAGTCGAATGAAGGCGCTCGTTGCCGAACTTCGTGAGGAGGTCGCGAAAGCAAAGGCCGGCGGCGGAGAGCGATACCTCCAGAGGCATCTCGAACAAGGAAAGCTTCCAACCCGCGAGCGCATTCAGCGCCTGCTCGATCCGGGTTCCCCTCTGTTGGAACTCTCGGCGCTGGCGGCCTGGGGTATGTACGACAACGAAGCACCGGGCGCCGGTCTCGTTACCGGAATCGGACGCGTGTCCGGCCGAGAGGTGCTGATCGTTGCAAATGACGCCACCGTCAAGGGCGGCACCTACTATCCGATCACGGTCAAGAAGCATGTGAGAGCGCAGCAGGTTGCGCTCGAGAACCGGCTCCCCTGCATCTATCTGGTCGACTCGGGTGGCGCTTTCCTCCCGCTGCAGGCGGAGGTCTTTCCCGACCGCGACCACTTCGGCCGCATCTTCTACAACCAGGCGAGGATGTCCGCGCTCGGCATTCCGCAAATTGCCGTTGTCATGGGATCGTGCACGGCAGGCGGCGCATACGTCCCGGCAATGTCGGACGAAACGATCATCGTGAAAGGCACAGGCACGATTTTTCTGGGTGGTCCCCCACTCGTCAAAGCCGCGACGGGAGAAGACGTGACCGCTGAGGAACTTGGCGGCGCCGACGTTCACACGCGCCTGTCCGGCGTCGCCGATTACCTCGCTGAGGATGACGATCATGCGTTGAGGCAGACGCGAACGATTGTCAGCACACTAAACCTGCAAAAGGTTCTTCCCGCGGACCTGACGGCACCCGAAGAACCGGCGTACGACCCTACGGAGATTTACGGAGTGGTGAACGCGGATGTCCGCAAGCCATACGACGTCCGCGAAGTCATCGCCCGCATCGTGGACGGTTCGAGATTCGACGAGTTCAAGCAGCGCTATGCGACGACGCTCGTGACCGGCTTCGCCCGTCTGCATGGCTTTCTCGTTGGAATCGTCGCAAATAATGGCGTGCTCTTCTCGGAGTCGGCACTGAAGGCGACTCACTTCATCGAACTGTGCAATCTGCGCGGCGTGCCGCTTATCTTTCTTCAGAACATCACCGGCTTCATCGTCGGCCGGCAGTACGAACGAGGCGGCATCGCGAAGGACGGCGCGAAGATGGTGCACGCCGTCGCCAACTCGGTTGTTCCCAAGTTCACGGTCGTGATCGGTGGATCGTTCGGCGCAGGAAACTACGGGATGTGCGGGCGCGCATACGATCCCCGGATGCTCTGGATGTGGCCGAACGCGCGCATTTCGGTGATGGGCGGCGAGCAGGCCGCAGGCGTGCTGACCACCGTGAAGCGCGATCAACTCGCTCGCGAGGGAAAGACGCTCAGCGCCGAAGAGGAACAGGCGATACGCGACCCGATTGTGGACAAGTACGAGCGTGAGGGATCTCCGTACTACTCGACCGCGAGATTGTGGGATGACGGCATCCTCGATCCTGTCGACACGCGGCCGGCGCTGGCGCTCGGAATCTCTGCGGCGTACAACGCGCCGATACCTGACGCAAAATTCGGCGTCTTCAGAATGTGAACACGCGCTCCCTGTTCAACCGCATCCTGATCGCCAATCGAGGTGAAATCGCCGTACGGGTGATTCGCGCCTGCCGGGAGATGGGTATCGAGTCGGTGGCCGTCTACTCGGACGCCGATGAGCGCGCACTTCATGCTTCCCTTGCCGATCACGCAGTCCGGATTGGACCTCCTCCAGCAGCGGAGAGTTACCTCTCGATCGACGCGATTCTCTCGGCCGCTCGTCAGAGCGACGCGAGGGCGATCCACCCTGGCTACGGCTTCCTTTCGGAAAACGCCGATTTCGCAGCCGCCTGTGAGAACGCTGGACTGACGTTCATCGGTCCGCCTGCAGCGGCCATTGAGGGCATGGGCTCGAAGATTGCCGCCCGGCAGACGGCCATCAAGGCAGGGGTCCCCGTCATCCCGGGGGAAACGCCAACAGATCAATCAGACAGAGCGATTGCGGCTGCCGCAGGACGCGTCGGCTTCCCCGTGCTGCTGAAGCCTTCGGAGGGAGGCGGTGGCATCGGGATGAAGACAGCGCGAAACGCGGATGATCTCGTGGCCGCGATTGCGCAAGCCAGGCGTGAGGCGGTGGCGGCGTTTGGTGACGGCACGCTCTACGTCGAGCGGCTGATCGAGCGGCCCCGCCACGTCGAGTTCCAGGTTCTCGCCGATCGCCACGCTCAGGTGCTCCATCTTTTCGAACGGGAATGCTCCATCCAACGGCGGCACCAGAAGGTGATCGAGGAAAGTCCTTCGCCGGTGGTGAGCGCCGCGCTGCGGAGACGCATGGGCGAGGCCGCCATTGCCGTCGCGCGTGCGGCCGGCTACCTGAACGCCGGGACCATTGAATTTCTCGTAGAGGGCGCCGGCGATTCGGCACGGTTCTACTTCCTGGAGATGAACACCCGACTCCAGGTCGAACATCCCGTGACCGAACAGGTCACCGGCACCGACCTGGTTCGCGCGCAGATCGCCGTCGCTGCCGGTCAGCCATTGCCATGGAGGCAGGAGGATCTCGAACAACGAGGGCACGCGATCGAGTTGCGCGTCTACGCGGAGGATCCGGCGAGACAGGATTTGCCGCAGGCTGGTACGCTGCTGCTGTACCGCGAACCCTCGATGCCGGGTATCAGGATCGACGCCGGCGTTACGGAAGGCTCGGAGGTCGCGGTCCACTACGATCCATTGTTGGCCAAGCTGATCGCCACTGGCGAAACCCGCGATGTTGCGCGACACCGGGCGCTGGCTGCCCTGCGTCATTACCTGATCCTGGGCATCCGTACGAACATCCCGCTGCTCATTGCCCTTCTCGAGCATCCCCGGTTCGTTGCCGGCGAGATCGACACAGGGTTTCTCGACGCCGAGGGTGAGGTCATCAGATCTGGCCTGCCGTCGATTCCTCCACCGGAGGTGCTGGCCGTCGCGACCGTCGCCCGGGCAGAAGGTCCATCATTGGCCGCAACTCGACGCGGCACCGTCGTGAACGGTGTCGATCCCTGGTCGTCTCTCAGGGGCGCGCGTGTCTAGTTCCTCGGACAAGCCGGTCGAGGTCATCTCGCTCGGCAACGGCCGTTATCAGCTCATTCAAGGGACGACACGACGGATCGCGTTTGCTGCCGTCGCGCGTGAGGCGTGGGTATTCATCGACGGGCACACCTACGCCGTGAGCGACACCACCGATGGAAGCCCGCGACAGACTCGCGTCGACGAACCGGGCGCGCTCACGGCGCCGATGCCCGCAACCGTGCTTGCGATTCACGTGTCGCAAGGTGGACGGGTCGAGCGAAACCAAGTCGTCATGGTGCTCGAAGCGATGAAGATGGAGCTGCCGGTCCGATCGCCGCGAGATGGTGTCGTCAAGCGGGTCGGCTGCGCCGTTGGCGAACTGGTTCAACCTGGCACCACGCTCCTCGAGCTCGATGAAAGCAACGCTTCGAGGGATGAGAAGATAGAACCGTGACCGACAGAGTTCCCCCTGAGATCGCATCGATTCTGACCGAGTTCGTGGAAAAGGTGGGCCTGCTGCGACGTGACATGCAGCAGAAAAAGGAGCTCGAGAAGTACGAAGCGCGAATGCAGCGTATCGAGCAGAAGCTCTCTGCGCTGGCCGAGCGGATTTCAGTGGATGATCCGGATTTGGCGAAGGCGCTTCGAACGGCGTGGCAGCTGCCCGCCCGCAGCCTCGCCTTCCGAAACACCGCGCATCAGAGAGACGATACGTAGCGGCGGGTCTTCCGCCTCCGCCGGATCAGCCTTTGGGACCGACTGTCTGGTTGGACAGATACCGCTCGTATCCCATCTCCTTGATCTGATGGAGCTGGGACTCGAGCCAGTCGACGTGTTGTTCTTCGTCCTTCAGCAACTTCGAAAACAACTCGCGTGACTGATCGTCGCCGGCCTCGCGCGAAATCTGAATGGCCTTGTTGTACATCGCGACGGCGTTGACCTCGAGCTGCAGATCGGCCTCGAGCTGGTTCTTGACGTTCGTCCCGACGTTGAGCTCCATGTACTCCATCGTCGGCGTAGCATCGAGGAACAGGATGCGTTCGATCAGTTCTTCGGCGTGCTTCATTTCATCAATCGACTGCTTCTTGATGAAGTCACCCAGGCCGTGATAACCCCAGTTGTGGCACATCTCCGCATGCAGGAAGTACTGATTGATGGCCGTCAGTTCTTCCTTGAGTGCGTGATTGAGCTGAGCGATGACCTGAGCGTTGCCGCGCATTAAAGCCGCCTCCTTTGCGCGTGTGCCGATCACACGGCGCAGCGACATCGTACGTCGAACAATCATTGTCACTCAAGGGTCGAGCTTGTGATATCCAAACTGAAGGGTATCGGTGGCGTACAATCGAAGTGCGAGGCCCATCCAGGCAGTCGAGCCCGAGGTGACGTGATGACGAGACTATTAGCGACGGCTTTGGCGACGTTGCTTCCCGCACTGGCCCTGGCGCAGGACCCCGGGGAAATTCAACGCCTGTTCGAGGCTGGGCGATACCAGCAGATTGTTGCTGCGAGCACTCCGGATTCACCACCTGATGTGCTGTATCTTGCGGCACAAAGCCAACAGAGGCTCGGCGCGGCGGATCAGGCAGCACAAGCGTTCAGCCAACTTGCAGCGCGGCCGGAAGGCGACCCTTGGCACTTCATCGGCCTTTCTGGCCGTCAGCTCGTCGAGGGGAATGCCGATGCCGCCATTGCCTCGGCACGACAGGCCGTAGCGATGGCTGGTGGTTTACCTACGGCACATTTCCAGCTCGGCCTGACCCTGGCACGGCAGCAACAGTGGCCCGAGGCGGCCGCCGAATTCGAGGCGACGATTGATCGGCAGCCGGCCAATGCGTACGCGCACTACTACGGCGGCATGATGCACTATCGCGCCAATCGCGTCGATCGCATGGCTGTGCACTTCGAGCAGTTCCTCAAGCTGGCCCCCGAGGCGCCGGAGCGTCCTGAAGTGCTCTCAATCATGAGAACGCTGAAACGATAGAACCACGTCAAACTCCCAACTTCCAATTCCCAACCCCCAACTTCGAGTTTTGAGCTAGCGTTCTTGGGAGTTGGGAGTTGGAGTTTGGGAGTTGCGTTAGAAGGTCTGTCCGATTCCGAAGACCCACTGGCCCGAGTCAGGCGCCGGGCGATTCCAGATCGTTCTCCCGTAATCGACCCTGAACAACGCGAAAGGCGTGACCAAGCGAATACCGACGCCGGTTGAGCCGACGAGTTCACTCAGGCGGATGCCAGAGACTTCCGGAAACACATTCCCCGTATCGACGAACGTCACGCCGCGCAGCCATCTGTATATCGGGAACCGCATCTCCTGGTTCAGCGTGAGCAACCCCCGGCCTCCAAAAGGTTGTCCGAGGACGTCGAGTCCACCGAGGCTGTCTTCGCGCACTCCGCGAACGGTCCGCGCGCCGCCCGCGAAGAAACGCAACGTCGAAATAAGCGTCTGACCCTCGAGCGGCTTCACGGCGCCGTACCGCGCGGCCGATGCGAAGACAACGGTCTTCCATGGCTTGAAGTAGTACGCCTGCGTCAGCGATCTGACGAACAGCAAGTCCGACCCGAGACGTGAGGTGCCGTGCTCGAGGCTCGTTGAAACAAAAGCTCCTCGCTTCGTGTCCGACGCGTCATCGCGCGTATCCCAGATTGCGCTCGACGTCAGGCGACCGATGTGGACTGTGATATCCGATGGGCCAAGGATCGGATCACCAGGCCCGGTGTCGAACGTCCGGTTCCGCTCAAATCGAAAGCCATATGAGACATTCAGTTTGCGGCGCCACCGGCCACGCTGCTCCCACGCGGCTGTCGTACCACTGGTCACGAGCGTGTCGGACTGAAATTCCTCCCGAGAGCGCTCGAAGGTCAACGACGACTGAACCGGCCACCCGAACAACGTCGGCTTGTTCATGAACACACGGCCAACCCGCTCGAGGTTCTCGTACTGCCCGGCCACGCCGACGGTGATCGCTCGACCGAACATCGTCCGGCGCGTCAAGTCCGCTGAGATGCCGGGAACGAGGTCCCGCCCCTTTACGTTTTCCTCGGGCCGTTCTTCCGCGACCTGGAGACCGTACCGGAGTCGCAGCGCCGGCCACTCTTCAACTGCGACGCGCACGCGCACGGGTGCAGTTTCGGCGACTCCCTCCAACGGCTCGATGTCGATATCGACTCTCCTGAAGAGGCCGCTCTCGAACAGTCGCCGGCGCGCTTCCAACCAGTCGGACGTTCGGAGTGGATCCCCGACCTTCAACCGAAGCGTGTCTTTGACGGCGTCTTCATTGACCGACCGCGCCCCGGAGATCGCGATCTCCTGGATTACCTGCCGCGAGCTCTCTTGAACCACGAAGGTCACGTCGATCCTGCCTTCGGCTTCGTGAACGGTCTCCCGCGAGTCGAACGAGACCGCGGTAAATCCCTCCTGGCGATAGCGCGTCTGCAGGCGCATTCGTACGGCCCCGATGTCCTCGACCCGGTAAAACGCGCCCTCCTCGAGCCTCGCCTCAGCACGCAAGTCAGCCAGGGGGATGCTGGTTGCGCCCTCGAAGGTCACCATGCCAAATCGAAACTGCGGACCCGGGTTCACGTTCACCGGAACTGCAGCCATCGTCTCTTCAAAGAGCGGGGCGCCAACAGAAACCGATGCTTGCGGGTAGCCGCGGGCGCGCAGGGCGGCAAGGAGCACGCGCTCGAACTCCTGGGGGTTCGTCAGCGCCCGCACGGCATGTGCGCGGTCCCCAACCTGTTTCATCAGATCCGATCGCAACTGCTCGTCGACACCTTCCAGGCGCACCTCGATTTGCTCGGCGCGCGGGCCGGGCGTGACGTCGACGATCAGCGTACGCCGCGATTCGTCGCCCTCCACTTTGACTTCGACCTTCGGCTGGTGCGTGGCCTGGTTGGCAAGCTCGCGTCGAACGATCCCTTCGACCTCTTCGATCAGGAATCCATCGAACACTGATTGCGTCCAGGCGGTCTCTATTTCCTGGAGCCCGCTTCGCGGGAGCGACATGCCGCTGACTTGAATGCGCGTCTCCGGTCCAGCATCGACCATGTACGCCAACTCGACGCTGTCGGCGGCGTCCTCTCGCTGCGTGGTCACGCGCGCCGCCAGGTGCTGTCGCTCGTGGTAGAAGCGCTCCAGCCGGTCGCGGTCATCCTGCCATTTGATGAAGTCGAAACGATCGCCCTGCTTCAATCGCAATCGCTCACGCAGTTGTTCCTCCGGGAATCGAGCGTCGCCCGCTATGCGAATCGAGGACACACGAGGCTGCTCGAGGTCTCGCGAAGTATTCGCCGATCGTACGGCGCGGGGCGGTCCGCCAAACGCCAGGTCATGCCGGAACTCGTACGATCGAAGCTCCTCATCGTTCTGGACGAAGCGCAGCGCCACTTGCCGGAGTGGCAGGTAGTCGAGAATCCACGTCTGTTCGTTGCTCTCGACCAGGCTCTGCGACAGCGTGACGTCGACCTTCGAGCCAAAGCTCTTGCCGAAGGTCACCCTCGACGTCGGGTCGGTTTCCGTCGCCAGGTCGGCCGGATCCCGCGGGTTCGTTTCGGGACCGACGCGAAGGGTATCGAGGCCGACCGCGCGACCCGCGAATCCGAGGACGTCGCCGGCAAGATTGCCCAGGACCTGAGCGCCGACCTCGGCCACCTGCTGGTCGCCGAGCTCGGACGCCCTTCGACCAGTGAGTAACAGAGCCGTCATGTCCAATTGGGTCAGCGGGGGATCCGCATCCGACGACGAACTCAGCTCAGTCATCAGCGTTTCTGGCGTGCCGGTGATCTGAATGTCGATGTCGTAGCTAGAGACTCGAGTACTTGCCTCGACCGCCAGCGTCGGTTCGATCATCGAGGGGTTCACGAAATCGATAACGCCGTTCTTGACGAAGTAGGTATTGCGTCCGAGAAACAGTCGGCCGCCTTCCCTCAACTCCGCCCGCCCTGAAAGCGCTGGCGCCGATGCCACGTTGATCACCCGCAGGTCAGCGGCGAGCTGAGCCTTCGCGACGTTATTGTCGATGATCAGGTCCTCGTCGGTGATCACCCGAACATCGAGCGTCAGCGACTGAAGGAGCGGCGACGGAGGAGCGCCGGTGGTGGTGCCGGAGCGTTGAAGATTGTTGAGCAGACCGGTCACGAGAGCGAGAGGCTCCCGGTACGCCCCGCGCCTGATCGTGACCAGCCCGCTGAGTCGATTCGCCGGGGCTCCGTCCTTAACAGTGGTGGTCAACTCGAGAGAACTGTCGACCTCGGTCCGCAAGCCTTCGGGAAAGTTCATCGCCATCCCGGTCACGTTCGACGTGAACTGGCCCTGGACCTCGGGCGTGTACTGAACCTGCCCCGTTCCGCTCAGCATCCCCCCGTTCACGGTGCCTCGCAACGACGTGATGAACACGTTCCCTCGCGCCAGCACCGCAGTGGCGTTCAGCTCGCTCGCCACGATGCGGGGATCGCGAAGTCGAAGCTCGCCGTTGGCCAATCGCACGTCGCCGTTGATCGTGGGTTCGGTCAAAGCGCCACTGACAGAGAGCCGCGTATCCACCTGGCCGGCCGTGGTGATGCTCGGGTTGCCGATAAATGGCGTGAGCAGTCGCGCGTCCAGCTTTCCGTTCGCCTGAATCGATGTCTGCTGATCGCTCAGGTGAACCTGGCCGGTGACCTCAATCGACGTCCCCTCGCTTTCCCAGGCCCAGCTCTGAATCCGCGCGAAGCCATCGCGCGCGATAACTCGCGTCGGTGTGCGTTGTGTCACCGGCAGTTCCGCAACCGTCAGGTTGAGTCGCTCGAGGACGACCTCACCTTCGACATCCTCGAGATTCAGCGACGAGCTCGAGAGATCCAGCTTCGCATCGAGCGAACCTCCTACTTGGCTGATTGTCGACGCGTCGACAAAGGGGCTCAGAATGGCGGATGTGATGCCGACGACCGTGGCAGTGAGAACCGCGTCCCCCTCGCTGCTCGGCGCTCCACCACTCAGGAGCGCAAGCGGGGCGTGTCCCATCGCCGTGACGTTGGCCCCGTGATACCTGCCGGTGAAATTGCGTAGCTCGAGTTGTCCGTTCTCGGCGTGAGCTTGCACCAACAGGTTTTCAACCGGCGCCAGATCCGATCGTGCCTGGACCATTCCTGGGCCGACCTCGAGGTCGGCGGTGTACGCCGGTGACTCGAGCGACCCTGTGATTCGAGCCAGCAATGCAAGTGGACCCTTGCCAGCAGCGATCGGAGGCACGGTCGAACTGGCCTGCGGATTCGCAGCGACGGCGGCCGCGACCGCAACGTCGTAGAGATCGCCCGTGAGCGACGCAAGGACGGCATCGGTCGTAGGGTCCGGCTTCTTGACCGCCGTAGCCGTGGCGGAGGTGGTTAGCGGGACCGACACGGGCAACGCGCCTGTCGCAGAGACTATCGTTCGGCCGACGGACGCTTCCAATCGCTCGATCACGACGCGGCTGTCGTCGTACCGCAGGCGTGCCGGCTCGCGTAACGCGATCGGCAGTGTTTGGACATGCCCATCCAGTGCCGCCACCTCGAGCGAGGCGCGGCCGTTACGCCACTGCTCGAGCGCTCCTTCCGCCTCGAGATGCAGGTTCGCAGTCCCGTCCAGCATCACCGGTAAATCTAGGCCGGTGACGGCCCGAGCAAGGTTGAGCGTTTCTGCATTGACTCGAACTGTTGCCGGATACGGCGGATCAAAGCCCAGGCGCCCATCGGCAATCGCATTGAAGTCCGTAGCTCGTGCCGCAATGTTTGCGTGGTCACCTTGAAGATCAAGGTCGGCGATCACCTCTCCAAGCGCGATGTCCTCCGAGACAGTCAGATTCGAAACGACCTGCACCTTACCGAAGACCATTCGACCGCGCCCCTGGCCGGAGTAGTCGAGACTGACGAGACCTGACAGCGGGAGATCCGGAGTCGGAGAAAGACGCCATGAAGTGGCGTTGACCGTACCCGTATACGCCTGGTCATTCAGACTGATCTGGCCGCTGGCCCGTACCCGGCCCGGCGCTTCCTCTCCACTCGAGGACATTGGTTGCGCCGCGGTCAATTCCTCGAGCTGGAACGTCGAGCCGTCGAGACTTCCACGCGCCTCAACGTCGACCACCTCTTGTCCTGCGGCAACAGCGCGGTCACTTTGGACCACCAGACGCAGGACTGGCTTGCCGACGGTTCCCTCCACGCCAGCACTCGCCCGGATCCCTCCGGTGACAAGGTCCGGCTGAACGTTGGCAAGACCGGCCTCCGAAAGCACCTGAAGGATGGCTTCGAGATCGGTCTCGGATACCTGCAGCGTTCCCGTCACGACGGAATCGCTGACGGCAGCGCCGCGCAATTGCCCCATCAGCGCGACGGAGACGGGCGCCACTTCACCGACGATGTGACTCGCGTCGACCGTCCAGGTTCCCGATGTGAGATTGAATCGCGCGTCTCCCGGAGCCGGGATGTGTCCGCGCCCGCGCTGGCCGCCCTCGAGCGCCACGCGAGCGTCGACATTCCACTCGTCAATCGAATCAAGAGATCCGGCCGCCGTCACATCACCTGAGGTTCGGCCGGACGGCGTCACGCTGGCACTGCTGATGGCAGAAACAAATTCCGCCGCATCGACGTCGCGCCATGAGGCTTTGACGTTGGCACGTCCGCCTTCCCAGGTAAGTCCACCTGTCGCTGTCAACTGGCCCCTCGCGATCAGTGCTCGAGATTCATCGACGAGCAATCCTTCTTCATCGAGGCGAACCGCGGCGGATACGTCTGCGAGGTCGAGCCGCTGCCACGACAGTCGATTGGAAGTGGCGCGCAGATTCGCCAGCGGGTTGCCCATCGCTCCGCTGATCGTCCCCTCGAGATGCACGCCGCCCCGTATCTCGTCGTTGCTCTGCCCCCACCACTTCCCCGTATTCGTCAACTCACTGTCGCCTGTGACACGCAGATCTATTGAAGGGCGTTGCCGGATAAGGGCCAACGTCCCTTCGACCTGTCCCTGAAACTCGGGCGCCTCGAGCCGCAGAGCGGACAACCGCAGATCGCGGCCGTCGAAGGCGGCGTCACTCTCGATCCTCTCGAAACGGGTGCTCGTCGAACCGACGCTGAAGTCCGCTGGCGCCTCGAGCGCCAGCCGTCCGCGAGATGACAGATCGATCGTCAACGCCGACGTGCGGAACGTGAGATCGGCGGGCTCGTCTCGATACTCGACGGCCAGCCTGGGAGCACTCACTCGTGCAATCGGAAGGGGGGCCGGGTCGCCCTCGCTGAGAGCGCCCGACGACTTCGGGAGGTTGGTCGTGCCGTCGGCCCGGCGCACGAGGGACACCGCACCATTTCGAACAGACACTTCGTCGAACGCGATTTCGCGGAAAAAGACGCGCGACGAGGCAGTCGCCAGGACTTCGTCCGCCACGAAGAACGGTTGAAGATCGCCTGTGGCTGATACCTTGACGTTGGCGAGACGGATGTGTCGTGTGAAGATGTCGTAGTCAAGGCGCTCGGCCTGGAGTTCCACTCCCTGGCTGCGCGCCATACGAATCGCAAACTGGAGGGCGTACGATCGTACCGGTGGCGTGTGCACGACCAGCACACCGACAGCCACAAGTAGCAGCAAGGCAAGAAAGGCAATGACAAGCCGCCGGCGCATCAGTCTTCCTCATGCTACGCCCACAAAGCTCGTGCCATGGCAACGAACCGCAAATTCCGGCTGATGTGTTACGCTAGCTAAATCACACAGGCGTCACGTGAGACGACTGTCTGGATTGATGGCCGAGAAACCACTCGACCTTACCCTCGAGCTAGCCCCGAAGGCGCGATTCGACGTCGTCGATCTCCGATCCCATTTTTCAGCCGAACACGAGGCACTTGGGGCGTTTCCGCGCTGCCTGTATTGGTCGTTTCACACGACTGCCGGCTTCCTGGATCGTAGTCTTGCCGCCCGGCTCAGCGCCCATCGCATCCCGAGCTACGTCGATGCATTCCGTGCGCTCTTTCCTGAGGGTGCCGGTTACGCACACGACAGCCTGGAACGCCGCGGCGATCTCGACCCGGCGCAGCGTGCTGTGGAACCGCGGAACGCCGACTCCCATCTTGCCTTCATCGCCGGTGGGTTGCGAACGTGCGTGATGCATCCGAACCGCGATGGCGAAAAGGTCTGCTGGGTGGATCTCGACGGCATGAATCACGGAAAACCGCGCCGGCGCCTGACCAGGTTGATCGCCTTCAATCGCGAGCGCATCGTTCGCACCACGCGCATCGAGGTTCCCGTCAGCGCGCACCCCATCGACTCGGTCAACCTCAAGGACCCGCGCCTCGGTATCTATGCGCAGCTCACGCAGTTCGTCAAAGACGCGGGCCTGTCGACGGGACGGCTGCGCATTGCGCTCGATCCCGTCGAACGCCATTCTGCGCTGACGGTGAATGAATACGAGACGCTGCTGATGCAGCACGACCTCGCCGAAGTGCTGCGCAACCCGCTGCGGTTCGTCGCCGAGAAGTCGCGTCACGCATTGGCCAATCCACTTTCCGTTCCGGCCAGGACACTCGACTACGCCAAGTACGACTTCGTACGCGTGCTGAACAAGGGGCTCGACGCGTTCGGCCTGCGCGGCTCGATTCTCGAGAAAGTCATGGCGAGGACTCTGGCGGTTCCGGCAGCGCGGTTTTTCCGCATGCGTCGCTCAGTGAGTCTGCTGGTCACGGGCGACAATGGCACACCGAAGATTGTCGAAGGTATTTATCAGAGTCCTATCCTGGTTCAGTGGCAGCACGCCCCGCGTCAGGCGCGTGTCCTCGACGTCTCGTTAACAGAGATCGATTAGCTCACCTGGGCAATCTCTCCGGCATCTCCGCGACGGCGTACGCGACCACTGCAACTGCGGCCGAGGCTTTCGCGACCTCCTCGGGCAGAATCCGGTCCACCGTGTCGGCCGGTGTGTGATGGATGACGAAGTAGCGTGACGCATCACCTATGTACGCCATCGTCGGAACACGGCCGGCCTGGGCTATGGGGCCGATGTCGGCTCCCCCGCCTCCGGCGGTGATGTCTGGAAAGTTGAGCGGCTCGAGCAGTGAGGCAACCTGTCCGATCATGGCGCGAGCGGCCATGCTGCCGGAGAACCCAAGCGCCGCTGGAGCGAATACACCGAGATCGGACTCCAGCGCGAACACGTGATCACCAGCAGCGGCAGCGTAGCGTTCGGCGTACGCGGCGGCGCCGCGCAACCCGTTCTCCTCATTCGTCCACAAGACCACGCGCACGGTACGGCGAGGTCGAATCCCCAGTTTCGCCATCAGGCGAACGGCTTCCCACGTGATGATGCAGCCTACGCCGTCGTCGGATGCTCCCGTCCCGACGTCCCACGAATCGAGATGACCGCCAAGCAACACGATCTCGTTGGGCTTCTCGCGACCCACGATCTCGCCAACCACGTTGGCCGATTCGACGTCCGCTTCGCGGCGGCCTTCGAGCAGCAAGCGCAAGCGGACTCGGCGCCCGCTACGGGCCAGCCGCGCCAGGCGGTTCGCATCTTCTGCCGCGACCGCTGCGGCCGGGATCGCAGGCACTTCAGGCACGTAGTTCACGCTTCCTGTATGGGTCGTGCGCAAGCCGACCGGGCCGATCGATCGAACCAGCACGGCGACGGCTCCCTGTTGCGCAGCGGCGCGTGCGCCGCCGTTGCGGTACGTCACTGTCTCGGCATAGCCGCCATACATCACGTCGAACAGGACAATCTTCCCTCGCGCTTCTGATGCGCGACTCCGCAGATCGTCGAAGCTGCCAACCACGAGCAGATCCGCCTCGAGGCCGCCCGCGGGTGTCGACACGGTTCCGCCGAGCCCGAGAATCGCCAGATCGTGATGGGGTGGATCGATGATTTCAGCCTGCTCGCGCCCTCGCACCCAGTGTGGCACCATGACCGGCTCGGTACGAACGTTTTCAAGGCCGTCAGCCTTCATCGTCTGGACGGACCACTGGATCGCGCGCGCCAGGTTCGGCGAGCCGCTCAGTCGCGCGCCAAAGTTGTCCGTTAATTCCGCGAGGCGCCGCCATGCGAAGTCCTCCGCGGTCGCGGCCTTGATCAGCCGATCGGCGTCGGCCCGGAGCGGCACCAGAAATGAGTGGGTGCTTTGGCCTTCCAGTGACGCGACAACGACGACAGCGCAGATCAGCGCAAACAGGGAGGACGACGAGCGCATGTCCGATCTACTTTAGCTCAGGCGGGCCAAGCCCCCCCCGGTTCAACCGATCGTCGTGAAATAGTCGGGAAGATCGCGCTTGGTATTGCGAAGGATTGAGACGATGGCCTGGCGATCCTGGAGCGTGAGACCCTTGTAGCGAGGCTGGTTTTCGCGGCCGGACAGGACCTCCCAGAGACGCGAGTAAACAGCATTCTTCGCAGCCGGCGGCAGGTTATCGAAGGCCGGCGTATAGATCATGTAACTGCACGGATACCGGAACAGCCGCCGACGCAAATCGAGGTCGCGCAGCGATCTCCCCTGTCCGTCCTTGGGTCCTTTAGCAGTAAACGACTCTGCGAAGCCCGACCCTCCCTTCACGGGCCCCGCCAGCGGGGCTTCGTCAACGAAGAGCATGTAATCGACCAGATCGCGCGCCGCCTCTATCATACGAGCGGTCGCATCCTGGCTCGGCGCTGCCGCAGCCAGCCGTGCCTCCCATCCGGTGCGCGTAATCAGGTTCGTCATGTTGGTTTGATGGGCCATGACGAGCAAGGCGACAACGTCACTGTAAGGCGCGAGGTAACCCTTTAGATCGAACAGCCCGTCCAGCGAAGCGAGGGGCCGTGTCGGGTTGGGCAGCCTGGAGCCTTTGTCGTTGTACATGACGCTGACATTGCCGATGTGCTTCGCGCCACCGGGGTCGCCGGTAACCCACCAACCTCCCCACCGCTGCTCCAGCGGACTGCCGTGCACAGTCGTGAACCCGTTGACGTAGGAATTTTCGTCCTTCAGCGGGTAGACACTTTGCACCATCAACCCCGGCACGCCCAACGTCTCCCACGACAAGTGACACGCGAGACAATCGTTGTTGCGTCTGAATCTCGGTGGTGTGACCGCGCTTTGTGGCAACTCGTAGAAGACAACGCCTTGCCGTGGGTCTTGGGCGGCGACTTCGAGAATGTGTCCCCCGCGTACATAGCCGACAGCCACCGAGTCGGTGAAATAGACGGCTCGCGGGTTGTGCATCCGGATCTGCGACGCTTGAAAACTGGTCTGTGAGAAAACCAGCATCTGCGATTCCACGGGCACGCCAAGTGCCTCGAGCACCGATCGCAAGTAGCCTGTGGCCTCGTCATACTTCAGCGTGGTCGCGCCGCTTTCGAGCTTCCTGTCCAATGCGGAGACCGGATCGGCCGTCGCCCCCGTTGAGTAGCTAATGGCAGAGTGATCGCGAGATTCGACGAAGGCGTCACGCCTCTGGGCAACCGCCAGCACACTCAACCCGAAGACGAGTGCGACCAGGACCAGGATTTGCGACGGCAGCCTGAATGAAGCCACATGAGAAGGCTAACGTCGGGAGCCGCAGAACCGCAAGCACGTCTAGCGAGGCTGCGCCTCCAAGCAACGAGCATGTGGCTTGCCCGCGGGAGACTTGCCTCAAGTCCAAGTATTCGAGGCGGTCAAGGCGTCTAGGGGGGATATGATGGAGGGTCGATGAACAACCCTGTTACGCTCACCGCGGACCAAGGCGTCGGCCTCATCCGCGTCGATAACCCTCCAGTCAACGCGCTCAGCCCTGATGTCATCAACGGCCTCGACGCTGCTCTGGATCAGGCGTCCCGGGACGCTTCCGTCCGCGCCATCGTCGTCATCGGCGCGGGCCGAACGTTCATTGCCGGCGCCGATATCAAGGGACTCGAGCAGCTGGCGTGGGGTAGCGATTCCGGCGCCCCGGAAATGCACGACCTGCTCCAGAAGCTGGAAGACGCTCCGAAGCCGGTGGTCATGGCACTGCACGGAACGGCCCTTGGCGGAGGTCTCGAGGTTGCGATGGCCGGACACTACCGCGTCGCGCTGCCGGACGCGCAGATGGGCCAACCGGAAGTCAATCTGGGGATCATTCCTGGCGCCGAGGGGACTCAACGATTACCTCGGCTTGTCGGTCTCGAAAAAGCGATCGAGATGTGCGTGTCCGGAAAGCCGATCAAAGCCGCCGACGCGCTGAGCGCAGGCCTCATCGATCGTGTGATCGAAGGCGACCTCGCGATCGGCGCATCCGCTTTCGCGCGCGAGATGGCGGCGCGGGCTGAATCACATCCCAAGACGCGCGAGCGGAAAGACAAGCTTCCACCGGCCAGGGCGATCCCCGCGATGCTCGACGCGGGGCGCGAGCTCGCGCGCAAGACCCGTCGCAACCTCGAAGCACCAGTCGCAGTCGTCGAGGCATTGGAGGCAGCAGCAATGCTGCCGTTTGACCGGGGGTGTGCACGGGAGCGGGAGATCTTCTTCGATCTTGCAAAGTCAGAGCAGGCCAAGGCGCTCATCCATGCCTTCTTTGCCGAGCGTGGCGTGGCGAAGGTGCCTGGGATCTCCAAGGACACGGCGGTGGCCACGGTAAACCGAGTCGGCATCGTCGGTGCCGGGACGATGGGAGGCGGCATAGCGATGGCGTGCGCGAACGCCGGAATCACGGTGCGCCTTACCGATGCGACGGCCGCAGCGCTTGATGCGGGTATGGCAACGATTCGTAAGAACTACGACATATCGGTGAAACGCGGCCGCTTCACACCAGCCATGGTCGAGGAACGGATCTCGCGCATCGTACCGCACGTTGGGTATGACGGTTTCGACCAGGTCGACCTCGTCGTCGAGGCCGTGTTCGAGAACCTGGCGCTCAAGAAGGAGATCGCCGCGGCGCTCGACACGATCGTGAAGCCTGGCGGGATCATTGCGACCAACACGTCGACGCTGGACATCGATGACATCGCGTCCGCAACGAGCCGGCCGTCACAGGTACTCGGCCTGCATTTCTTCAGCCCGGCCAATGTCATGCGGCTCGTGGAGATTGTTCGCGGCAAGTCGACGAGTCCCGAAGCGCTGGTGACGGCGCTTGCCGTCGCGAAACGGCTTGGCAAAGTTGGCGTCGTGGTGGGCAACTGCCCCGGCTTCGTCGGCAACCGGATGATGTTCCCTTACATGTACGAGGCGCAGTTCCTCGTCGAAGAGGGCGCAACTCCGCAGCAGGTCGATGAGGCTCTTACGCGCTTCGGGATGGCGATGGGCATCTTCGCCGTCGATGACATGGCGGGGCTCGACGTTGCCTGGCGCGTACGTCAGGAGCTGAATCAGTTCAGCGAGCCGGGCGCGCGGAAACCGCTCGTTGCCGATCATCTCTGCGAGATGGGACGATTCGGACAGAAAGCCGGCAAGGGCTGGTACATGTACGGTGACGATCGGAAACCGCAACCGGATCCGGAGGTAATCGCCCTCATCGAGCAGTTGGCGGTCGCAAACGGCATTCGCCGGCGATCGTTCACGAACGAGGAAATCATCGAGCGCACCATTTACGCGCTAATCAACGAAGGCGCGCGCGTGCTCGACGAAGGCTACGCTCTCCGAGCCGCTGACATCGACGTGATCTATACGAACGGGTACGGCTTCCCGGCATGGCGGGGAGGGCCGATGTTCTATGCCGATCGCGTGGGATTGAGAAAAATCTACGATCGCATATCAGCATTCCATCGCGAGCTGGGTCAGAGATGGGCGCCGGCTCCGCTGCTCGAGCGGTTGGCGAAAGACGGGGCGACGTTCAAAGAGCTGGATAGAAGCCGCGCCGGCTCGCTCGTTGGAGCGAGCTCGTAGCGGATTCCATGGAATCCACCGCCCGACGAATCAGGTCGGTCAACATCACGCCGATCGAAACGACTGTCCGGCACGGGTCCGATGGCATCGTTTACTTGTCATCACCGCAGGCGCTGGGTCCCTACCCCGTCAGGATCACCGAGAGGCTGGAGCATTGGGCGCGCGAAACGCCCGGTCGCGTCTTCCTGGCGCAACGCGATCTGACCGGTGGATGGCGGACACTCACCTATGCCGACGCGCTCGACCGCGTCGGCCGCGTGGCTCAGGCGCTTCTCAATCGGCGTCTCTCGCGGGAACGACCGGTCCTGATTCTGTCTGGGAATGGCATCGATCACGCGATTCTTGCGTTGGCGGCCATGCACGTCGGGGTTCCATATGCGCCGATAGCCCCCGCGTATTCACTGCAGGCGAAGGACTACGGCACTCTCCAGCAAATTTTCGAACGACTCAAACCCGGTCTCGTCTTCGCCGCGGAGGGCGCCGCATTCGAGCGAGCGCTGTCTCAAGTGCTTCCTTCCGGCGTCGAGCTCATGGTCTCGACCTCGGCGCCCGCGACAATCCCAGCAACCCGATTCGATCAGTTACTCGAGATTTCCGCCACGAGCGCCGTTGGTGACGCGCGGGATCTGGTCGGGCCAGACACGATCGCCAAGATCCTCTTTACGTCCGGATCGACGGGCCAGCCCAAAGGTGTCATCAACACGCAACGGATGCTCTGCTCGAACCAGGAGATGATCCGCACGGTGATGGCGTTCCTTGCCGACGAGCCACCAACGTTGTGCTGTTGGCTGCCATGGAATCACACCGCCGGCGGCAATCATAATTTCGGGATCGTGCTCTACAACGGCGGCACGTTCTACATCGACGAAGGCAAGCCGACGCCAGGGCTCTTTGAAGTCACGCTGCGAAACCTGCGTGACATCGCCGCGACGGCGCATTTCACGGTGCCACGCACGTACGAGATGCTGCTGCCGCACCTGCGCAGCGATGCCGTGCTCCGCGAAACGTTCTTCAGGAATCTGAAGCTCTATTTCTACGCCGCGGCGGGACTGGGCCAGCGGTTCTGGGACGAGCTGCGTGACCTCGCAATCGACGCGTGTGGCGAGGAGCTTTTGATCGTCACCGGCTTTGGAGCCACCGAAACCGCGCCGTTTGCCTTGACCACGGGTGGAGTTGGCGCCGTCTCCGGGATGATTGGCCTGCCATGTCCAGGTATGGAGTTGAAACTCGCACCCGTGGGTGCGAAGAAAGAGGCCCGCGTGCGCGGCCCGAACATCACGCCGGGTTATTGGGCCGACGAGGGGATGACGCGAGCCGCCTTCGACGAGGAAGGCTTCTATCGGCTGGGCGATGCGATGGACTTCGTCGATCCTTCAGATCCGAACCGGGGACTGGCATTCGATGGGCGCCTGGCTGAGGACTTCAAGCTGTCAACCGGCACGTGGGTCAGCGTCGGTCCGCTTCGATCGAAGATCCTCATGCAGGCAGCCGGACTTGCCCAGGATGTCGTCATCGCCGGGCACGACCGCGAGTTCGTTACGGCGCTTGTATTTCCGAACATGGCCCGGTGTCGCGAGCTCGCGGGGAACCCGGCTCCAGAGACGCCGGCCGCGGACGTCTTACGGCACCCGGCAGTGAGGGCGCGTTTTCAGGCGACGTTCGCCGATCTTGCAGGTAAGGCCACGGGCAGTTCGACGTTTGTCTCGCGCGCGGTTCTCCTCGACGTGCCGCCCTCGCTCGATGCCCGCGAGATCACCGATAAGGGTTCGATCAACCAGAAGGCAGTGCTCCGAAATCGCGCGGCGCTCGTCGACGAGCTGTACAAGACTCCCCCACCTGCCGACGTGATCAGCGTGGGCGCAAAGTAGTGTCCGGCTTTAGCCGGACCGGACAAGACGCACGATGATGCCACCCTCTGCAATCGACGTTGATCGGATTGTCGCCTTCGACATCCACGTACACCTTGAACACACCGGCGAGCAAACCGAAGCGGACAAACATGCGGCCGCCTACTTCAAAGGCGGCGGCGCCCGCGACGCGGCGTCGCTGGCCGAGTATTACCGCTCACGGCACATGGCGTGCGTCATCTTCACGGTCGATGAAACGCTGACCGGCACGCCAAGGCTTTCCAATGACGAAGTCGTGGAGTTCGCGCAGAAGAACGCCGACATCGCCATTCCGTTTGCCAGCATCAACCCCACGCGCGGAGCAGAAGCCGTGCGAGAGGCGCGACGGCTGGTGTCGGCTGGAGCGGTGCGTGGTCTGAAGCTGCACCCCCCAATCCAGGAGTTCTTCCCGAACGACCGCGTCGCCTATCCGCTTTACGAAGTGTTCGCTGAGGCGCGCCTGCCGGTCATCTTTCACACCGGGCACAGCGGCATCGGTACAGGGATGCGCGGCGGCGGCGGCATCCGCCTGAAGTACGGCAACCCGATGCCAATCGACGACGTGGCGGTGGACTTCCCCGATATGCCTATCATCATGGCGCACCCCTCGTTTCCGTGGCAGGACGAGGCGATCTCGATCTGCCTCCACAAGCCACAGGTCTACATCGATCTGTCCGGATGGTCGCCCAAGTACTTCTCACCAACGCTCGTGCAGTACGCGAACACGCTGCTCAAGCAAAAAGTGATGTTCGGCTCGGACTACCCGCTGCTGACACCGGATCGCTGGCTTGCGGATTTCGAGAAGCTCCCGATGCGTGACGAGGTGCGGCCGTTGATCTTGAAAGAAAACGCCGTTCGGTTGCTGGGATTGCGATCAAGCTAGCGGTCCCCGAGTCCCGGATCCCGAGTCCCGGGCCCCGAGCCCGGAAACCAGCGACAATAGACCCATGTTCGGTCTCGTACTGACAGTTGCGCTCCTGTTTGCCTCGAGCGCGGCCCAGACCGACGGCAAGGATCCCAATCTTCTCTATGCCGGCCGGGACCAGTTGGCCAATGCTCGCCAGGCTGCCGACATCTGGGAGGCGCGGCTGACTGCGAATTCGCGCGACTTCGACTCTGCGTGGAAATTGGCGCGCGCGTGCTACTGGCTCGGCGGACACGTGCCGGCCGACGAGCAGCGCCAGCAGTACGAGCGGGGGATCAAGGCCGCGACGCGCGCGGTGGAACTCGAGCCCGAAAAGCCCGAGGGCCACTTCTGGATGGCGGCAGACATGGGCGCGATGGCCGAGGGATTTGGCTTGCGCGCCGGAATCCGCTATCGCGGTCCAATCAAGAACGCGCTGGAGACTGTCCTTCGGATCGATCGGACATTCCAGGAAGGATCGGCTGACCGCGCGCTCGGACGCTGGTACTTCAGGGTGCCTCGCCTGTTTGGCGGCAGCAAGGACAAGGCGATCGAGCATCTCAAGCAATCGCTCATGTACGCGCCCCAGAGCACGGCAACGCATTTCTTCCTCGCTGAAACCTATCTCGATATGGATCGACCGGACGAGGCCCGCCGCGAGGCACAACTCGTTCTCGATGCCCCGCTGGATCCGGAGTGGACACCCGAAGATCGCGAGTTCAAACAGAAGGCGGCGGATCTGTTGAAACGAATCAAGTAGGACAGGGTTGAATCTTTCCGAAAAGCGTGAAATCGTACGCGCCCCAGGGGAGGCACCATGACTCGAGCGACGCGCGCGATAGCTATCGCTGTGTGCACGGTTACGCTAGGGCCAACGATTGGCCTGGCGCAGCAGCAGGTCGGCAAGGGAGTGGAGTTCACGACACCCGACAAGATCAAATGGGTCCGGAACGCAGCCGGGACGCAGGAGACCGCTGTGTTCTTCGGTGATCCTGAGAAGCCGGGTCCCTACGTGATGCGGTTGCGATGGCTTCCCGGCAACATGAGCCGGCCGCACTACCACGCGAACGATCGCTTCATCGTCGTCATCGAAGGCACGTGGTGGCTCGGTTCTGGCGACAAATACGATCCCGAGAGCACGGTGCCGGTCGGTCCCGGGACTTACGTCTTTCACAAGGCAAAGGAGATCCACTACGACGGTGCCAAGAAAGAGCCCGTGGTCATCCAGCTCTCGGGGATGGGGCCGGGCACGTCCATCCCCGCCGAGAAGAAGTGAGGGCGGGTCACTCCCGCTCACCCACTCCCGCTTTACTCCTCGGGTTGGTGATCACGCTGGCAACCGTCGTCACCTACTCGGGGTACATCTCCGGCCAGATCTCGGGCTTGCGACGACTGCAGACCGAGCTCACCGATCGCAATCGCCGCGACTCGCTGCAACTGCTCCGCATCCAGAACGATCTGAATCAGCTCGCGCTTGCGATGCGCGACATGCTCGATGCGGCCGAACCGTACCCCCTGACCGCCTGGTCCACGCAGTTCGATCGCATCCGCCTCGACCTCGAAGACGCGTTGAAGCAGCAGGGTGAAGTCGCGCTGGCCCGCCAGACACCCGAGCAGCGTGAGTACCTCGCCACCTCGCTCAATCAGTTCTGGAACGCGGTGGATCGCATCTTCGAGCTCGCCCGCTCCGGGAATGAAGCCGAAGCCCGCACACAGATTCAGCTGTCGCTCCAGGCGCGACAGGCCGCACTCAGTACTGCGGTCGCGCGGCTGCTGGTACAGAACAACGAGGCCGAAGAGCAGACGGCACGGCAGGTACAGGAGATCTACCAACGTGTGCAGCGCCAGGGCTACTGGTTCCTCGCCGCAACGCTCGCGGCCATCGTCGCCACCAGCCTGTACTTGATTCGATCGAACCGGCAGCTGTTCGCACGCCTGGCCTCGCTCTCAGACGAGCGTCGCGAACTGGCGCAAACGCTGATCGCCACACGCGAATCCACGCTGCGTGAGATCTCGCGAGAACTCCACGACGAGTTCGGTCAGATCCTGACGGCGATCGGCTCGATGCTCGGCCGCGCCGGCAAACATGCCCCCGACGGATCGTCCCTGCGCAGCGACCTGCGGGAGATCGGCGAAGTGGCCCAGACCGCGCTCGACAACGTACGCGGCCTCTCCCAAACCTTGCACCCGTCGATCCTCGAGGAGCTGGGGCTCGCAAGCACGATCGATTGGTATCTGTCGACGGCCGAGAAGCAGCTCGGCATTCAGGTCACCCTGGACACCCGAGGCACGCCGAGGCAAGTTGACTCGACCAAGGCCATCCACGTTTACCGGCTGCTGCAGGAGGCGCTGAGCAACGTCGCCCGCCATTCGGGCACCAGCCAGGCGGCCGTACGACTGGGCTTCGGCGCGGATAGACTTGAGATGGAAGTCGAAGATCATGGCACGGGTATCGATCCAGGCACGACGCGCCGCGGCCTCGGCCTGGTCGCGATGCGCGAACGGGCCGCCATCGTGGGCGGCACGCTCGATTTTCTGACGCCGCCGCAGGGCGGCACGCTGGTGCGCTTTTCAATGCCGCTATGACGGATCGCATCACGGTCTTACTGGCCGACGATCACGCGCTCGTGCGACGCGGCTTTCGCCGCATTCTCGAAGACGACCCTGCCATCGAGGTCGTAGGCGAGGCCAGCAATGGCGACGAAGCCATCCGGATGTATGGCGAGCTGAAACCGACGGTCGTCGTCATGGATGCGGCGATGCCCGGAACAGGAGGGCTCGCCGCGACACGCACGATCCTGGCCAGCGCTCCCGATGCCACGGTCCTCATGTTGAGCATGCACTCCGAGGAGACGCTCGTCCGCCAGGCGATGGCCGCCGGCGCGCGCGGGTACATCCTGAAGAACGCCGTCGACCTCGATCTCGCTGCTGCCGTGAAGCGTGCGGCCGCCGGCGAAACTGTGCTCGATCCAAGCGTCGTCAAACCGGCGCCGCTCGCCGGCGAGCGGTCGCGTCGCCTCACGCCGCGCGAAACCGAAGTCCTGCAGTTGATTTGCAACGGTCTCTCCAATCGCGAGATCGCCGCCCAGCTCGATCTCAGTGTGAATACCGTCGCCGTGCATCGCGCCAACATCATGAACGCTCTCGGCGTGCACAAGACGGCGGAGCTCGTCGTGTACGCGCTGCAGAACGGTTTGGTCAACCCGTTATGAACCTGGGATGAGGAGACGCGACTTCCTGCGCCAGGTCGCGTCGGGCGCGGCCGCTTCGATGCTGCCGGCATCCGCACTGGTAGCGCAGGCGCCCACCTTCCGGCTCGTCGACGCAACGGCTTCTTCCGGCCTGCAGTTCCGGCACAACAGCGGCGCGTACGGAGGCAAGCTGCTGCCCGAGACCATGGGTTCGGGTTGCGCGTTCATCGACTACGACGCTGACGGATGGCAGGACATTCTGTTCATCAACGGAACGGATTGGCCCGGCCACAGCAAGCAACGCTCGACGCTTCGCCTCTACCACAACAACCGCAATGGCACCTTCACCGATGTCACGCGAGCTGCCGGTCTCGACATCGAGGTCTACGGCATGGGCGTCGCGGTAGGTGACTTCAACAACGATGGGTTCCCCGACGTCTTCATCACCTGCGTCGGACAGAATCGTCTGCTTCGCAATACCGGCAAGGGCACGTTTGTCGACGTCACCCGCGCGAGCGGACTCGGAGGGCGCACCGCCTTCAGCACGTCAGCGATGTGGATCGACTTCGATCGCGACGGGCTGCTCGATCTGTTCGTCTGTAACTACGTGCGATGGGCTGCAGAACATGACGTCTTCTGCAGTCTGGACGGGAAGCAGAAGTCGTACTGCACGCCGGAGGCCTATCGCGGTGAGACGTGCTGGATGTTCCGCAATCGCGGCAATGGCACCTTCGAGGACGTGACGGCCACCTGCGGCATCTTCGACTCGAGCTCCAAATCGCTTGGTGTCGCTCTCGTCGACCACGACCAGGACGGCTGGCCCGACATCTTCGTGGCCAACGACACGCAACCGAACAAGTTGTACCGCAATCTCCGCAACGGCAAGTTCCGTGATGTCGCCCTCGAATCGGGCGTGGCACTGAGCCAGGACGGCAAGGCGCGCGCCGGGATGGGCGTCGACGCGGCTGATTTCGACGGCAGCGGCAGGTCGGGGCTGGCGGTCACCAACTTCGATAACGAGATGATCGGGTTGTATCGCCCTCAGACGAGCGGGGCATATGTCGATGTCGCCAGTCGATCCGGCGTCGGCATCGCCTCACTGACGCGACTCGGCTTCGGATGCGTGTTTGCTGATCTCGATCTGGACGGCGCGCTGGATCTCATCGTCACCAACGGTCACATCGACGAAACCGTGCGAAACATCCGCGGAAACGTCGGCTACGCGCAAGCCCCGCTCCTCTTCCTCAACCAGGGGAATGCGACGTTTCGCGACGTCGCCGCCCTTGCCGGAAGCGAATTTGCGCAGCCGCGCGTCGGCCGCGGTCTCGCAGCCGGCGACTTCGACCGCGACGGCGACGTGGATCTGTTGATGACGACCAACAACGGGCCCGCCGCGCTCTTCCGCAACGATCAGTCGAGCGGCAATCGGAGCGTCCGGTTGAAGCTGATCGGGACGCAGTCCAACCGCGACGCCATCGGCGCCACCGTCCGCATCTTCCATGGCGGTATCAGCCAGTCGCGCGTCGTGCGCAGCGGCTCGAGTTATTTGTCCCAGTCCGAATTGCCAGTCACCTTCGGTGTGGGCAAACGGGACGTTATCGACCGTGTCACCGTCGCGTGGCCGAACGGCCGATCGGAAGAGTTCACCAAGGTGGCGGCGGGCAAACAGTACGACTGCATCGAGGGGAAGGGGATCTCCGAGAGCTCTCGTTAAAGATCGCTGTCAACTCCCAACTTCCAACGCCCAAACGGAATTGGCATTGCGGCTGCAAGGCTATATGGGAGCCTCAGATTGGACGCCCAAGAAACCCTTCGATATTCGGGAGCGTTTTTGTTTGACTTCGCTTGCCTCATCGTTCGCGTGGTGCAGTTTCTCCACACCCGCGGCCCAATTGCCTCGGCACTTTTTTACCAGTTACTCAAATGCGGCACGTCAGCTGGCGCAAACTATGAGGAGGCAGACGACGGCACCAGTCCAGCGAGACGCGAAAGGAAAGATTGTCCTGCGGGAACTGAAGGAGACGAAGTTCCGACTGGAGCTGGGTGTTGGGAATTGGTAGTTTGGAAGTTGGGAGTTGACATGAAGACCCTGGCCATATCGTTTCTCGGAATCGGGCTGGCAGTAGCAAGTGCCGCAGCGATGCAGGACCAGGCACCAGCAACCCCGGCCTTTGAAGTTGTGTCCGTGAAGCCGAGCGATCCGAAATCCGCCAGTCCGATCGGCATGATCCCGATGGTTCTCCCGCAGGGGAACGGTCGATTCTCTGCGACCAACGTGCCGTTGAGACTACTCGTGCGTATGGCGTACAGCGTCCAGGATTTTCAGATCGAGGGCGGACCGTCGTGGCAGATGTCGCAGCGCTTCGACATCATTGCCAAGGCCGAGGACGGTTTCAACGCGGGTCAACAAGCGTTGATGCCGATGGTCAAGACGATGCTTGCCGATCGATTCAAGCTGAAGGTCCACACTGAAACGCGAGAGATGCCGGTATCCGCATTGGTGATCGCCAGCGACGAGGGCAAACTTGGCCCCCATCTCAAGCCGTCGACCTCTGACTGTTCGAACGCGCAGGCCGAACAGCAGAAGCTGGTTGATGCGTTCGCCAAGGGTGGACCGGGCGCCATTGCCGGCATGCTTCCCAAGCCCGGCGAAAGACGGCCTTGCTCGATGACGCCGATGATAGGACCCGAGGGCTTCGGCATGCGCGCCGATGGTCAACCGCTCTCAGTCATCATCCCGTTACTCACGCAAGTCACCGGGCGCATTGTCAAGGACAAGACAGGACTGACCGGCTTGTACGACTGGGAGATCAGGTTCGACCCGCAGGCGCTGATGCAGATGGCGTCGCAGGTCGGCGTCAATCTTCCTCCCGGGGTGGCCCTGCCTCCTTCAGACGGCCCATCGCTGGTGACGGCGTTGCGCGAGGACCTTGGGCTGAAGCTCGACTCCGAGCGTGGCCCGGTCGAAGTGCTCGTCATCGACAGCGCCGAAATGCCGGAAGCCAATTGATCTGAAAGACATGGAGCGTCTGCGACTCGGCGATCTCGAACTGGAATACGTCGTTCGCGGAGCGAACGACCTTCGCGGAGCGGGAGAACCCGTCATCCTCATACATCCGGGGATCTTCACTGACTGGTTCACGCCGTTGTTACCTGAGGCCGCTCTCAACCGGTATCGCCTCGTGCACTATCATCGCCAGGGGTGTGCCGGTAGCCGCCGCTTGTCGGGACCAGTCAGCCTGGCAGACCATGCGGAACACGCGCGCCGGTTGATGCAACATCTGGGTCTTCATCGCGCACACGTAGTGGGACACTCGTCGAGCGGGAACGTCGCGCTGCAACTGGCGCTCGATTCACCCGAATACGTCCAATCGCTGGCCATCCTCGAACCCGCCTTGATGTCAGTGCCGAGCGCCGCGACGGCGCGACAATTCGTGGCAACCGCCCGAGAGGCGCATCAAGCCGGTGATCCCGCAAGAGCCATCGATATTTTCATGCGCGGCGTCTGCGGCCCGGACTATCGGACCACCTTGGATCGCGTCCTGCCAGGTGGGTTCGCAGGCTACGTCAAGGATGCAGATACATTCTTCGAGCAGGAATTCCCCGCACTCCAGCAGTGGTCATTTCGGCCCGAGGACGCGAAACGTATCTTCCATCCAACGCTGGCCGTCGTGGGAGCCCGCAGCCTGCAGATGAGCCCGATTTGGGGCGAACGGCAGCAGGTCTTACTCGATTGGCTCCCCAACGTCGAAGCGTTCGTGTTGCCCGGGGCCGGACACCTGTTGCAGATCGAAAATGCTGTCGGTATGGCCGAAGCGCTCGGTGAGTTCTTCGGTCGACATGGCTTTGCACGATTGCTTGCCTGACACTCAAAGACACTTGGCTAACGCTGTCGTTTTCGATACGCTGCCACCTGATGCGCGTTCTCGCGGCAGTTCTCCTGATCGTCGCGGCGGCGATAACGGTGTCCCCGGCGAAGTCCCCACAGAATGCGACGACACCTCCTCAGGACACCGCACCACCCGCCCCTGCGCCAAGACGCCCGCGCATCGTCGTAGAACTCTCGGATCTCCTGACTCATTCGCCGCTCGTGGCATGCCGCGAGGGGGATGCGCGCGGCGCTGACGCGCCTGCGCGGAAACGTCTGCGCATCGCCTCCTGGAACATACGCGCCGCGCAGTCGGCACCGGTTGACATGCTTGCCGCTGAATTGCGCGCGATGGAGGTCGACGTTGTCGCATTACAGGAGGTCGACGTCCGCACCCGCCGTGGCAACTTCGTCGACGAGCCTGGAGAACTCGCGGCAGCCCTTGGTTTCCACTACGTGTTCGCCGCCAGCATCAAATGGGATGAAGGCCATTACGGCCTCGCAGTTCTTTCGCGATGGCCCCTGACGAGAGTCAAGCGGCACCGCGTCGACTCAACTCCGGAAGCCGAGCCTCGCATTGTCCTCGACGCGACGGTGTGCGTGGGCGGGCGGACACTTCACGTCCTCAATCATCACGCCGATCGACGCACGGAGTCGCGGGCGCTCGGGTTCGCCAGCTTGAGACAGATTGTCAAAGACGACATCGGCCATGGAATCCTGATACTCGCCGACCTCAACGAGTATCCCGATGCGCCCGGGATCCGCAGCCTGATCGAAGAAGGCTTCATCGACCTGAGCGCGATGGACACCGTGAACACCGGCGGCACGGGTCGCATCGACTACCTGCTCGCCGATGCTCCGCTTGCTCGCCTCGCATCGCCGGCGCGTGTGTGGCCCACGGACAAGAGCGACCACCATGCGATCTTGGCAGACCTCGAATGGTGAGACACACTTTGCTATGGGCAACTCAGCCAGCCTGGATGACTTGTTCCACGCTGCCGTGTCCGCGATCGACGGCGGTGACATTCCGGAGTTGAGCCGGCAGCTGACCGCCCATCCAAGACTCGTCAGCGATCGCCTGGAGACGCCGGGCCCGTGGTTGCGCGACAAAGTCGGCAACGCGCTCGACAACTTCTTTCAGCGGCCGTTTCTCCTCTGGTTCGTAGCCGAAGACCCGGTACGGAACGGCGTCCTCCCGTCGAACATCGCGGAAGTCACACAGACGATCATCCGCCCCGCACAACAGGCCGCAGTTGCAAACCTTGGCGAGCAACTCGACTACGCTCTGCGACTGGTGTCGTGGTCGTGGATCGCCAGGCAATGTGACGTTCAAATTGCCCTCATCGACGTCCTGATCGATGCCGGTGCCTCCCCCGAAGGCAACCCGGACAACGCGCTCGTGAACAGCAACTTCGGCGCGGCCGCGCATCTTGTCGACCGCGGCGCATCGCTGACGCTCTCGACTGCGCTTTGCCTCGAGCGCTGGGGCGATGTGGACAGACTTGGAGCGGAGGCGACGCTACGACAGAAGCAGTTCGCACTGACCCTCGTAGCGCTGAAAGGCAAAAGCGAGGCACTGCGCCGCATCATCGGACTTGGCGCCGACGTGAACAGCGTCAGCCAGGACTTGTATTCGCATGCCTCGCCGCTGCACCACGCCGTTTCCTCGGGCTCTCTCGAAGCCGTCGAACTTCTCGTCGGGGCTGGAGCGAATCTCAACGCACGAGACACCGCCTACGACGGGACGCCTCTCGACTGGGCTGAATACAGCGGCAACAAACCGCAATACGCCGCGATCGCGGCTTACCTGCGTGAGGTCGACGCCGATCGTCGAACGCGAAGTCCCAGGGGTTGACACCGCATGGCGTTTCAGACTCGCCGCGCGTCTCCGTCAGATGCGGAAGATATCGCGTCCGCGCATCTCGACTCCATTCGATCGCTGGGCACCGGCTTCTATCCGCCCCAGGTCGTGAACGACTGGGCTGAAGGCGTGACGGCCGACCTCTATATCAACGCGATGGATGGGGGCGAAGTCTTCTTCATTGCTCTCGAAGAGATCGGCGGCGCGACCATCGTGCTGGGCTTCGCCTCTGACTACGTGCGCGAGGGAACGCAGCACGGAACGTCGGTATACGTCAGGGGCACCGCTGCAAGACGCGGAGTCGGTTCCGCGCTCTTCAAGTTGGCAGAGGCTGAGGCGATCTCAAAGGGCGCCACGAGCTTCCGTGTCGAGGCGTCCTTTGCCGGCCTGGAATTCTACAAGGCCAACGGTTTCATCGAGATTGCACGCGGGGAAATCCACCTCACGACCGGGCAACCGATCGGCTGCGTGTTCATGGAGAAAGCCCTGCCTAAGGAGCACGCATCTCGTTCTTCGTGACCTTCGCGATCTTCGTGCTTACGATTTGGTGAAGATGAACAAGTGCTGCCACGGAAGGTCGTCGTACACACGGGACTGCTTGAAGCCCTCGTGCTCGAGTTCCTGTTTCACCTGCGCCTTGGTCATCTTGTGATCGGGAAGGATCGGCACGTTAGGGTCTTCCGCGCGGTACTCGAGCAGCACGAGCCGGCCGTCCGGTTTCAACGCCTCACGTATGCGCTGGAGCATTTTCTGCGGCTCTGAGAACTCGTGATAGACGTCGACCATGATCGCGAGGTCGAGGCTCTCGGCAGGCAGCTTGGGATCGTCGAGCGCCCCAAGTACCGGGACGACGTTGTCGAGTTTGGCCTTGGCGAGGTTTTGCTGAAGCAGCGTCAGCATCCCGGATTGAATGTCACTGGCGTAAACCTTTCCCATCGGGCCGACGATTTTCGCCATGCGGATCGTGATGTAGCCCGAGCCGGCGCCGATGTCCGCAACCGTTGCGCCTTTTCTGATGCGAAGCAAACGGAGCGCGAGATCGGGGTTCTCCTCGTCCTCGCGTTCACGTCGATCCAGCCACGGCGCACCCTGCACGCTCATCGTCTGCGCGTAGACGCGCCCGCTGACTGGATGAACACCGCGCTGCTGAGCGACCAATGTCAGCGAGGCGAGGGTCACTGTCACCGCAAACACGACAGTTCGCTTGAGAACAGTCATAACGATGCCCGCTATTCTGTAACAGAATCGGCCTCTGCCTGCGGCTTATCGGCACTGCCTGCTCTCTACCGCGCAGCCTCAGCAACAGAATTGAATTTCGTGTCGAACTTCTGACAGCTTTCGAGGCTGCAGACGCCAAATTGGCGTGGGCTTCTGGCGGGCACACCGTTTGCTATCAAGAATGGTGATGGCGATTCCTTCGGGGTCGCTGTCCTCCACTGACCGCTTCGCGCTCGCCGTATGTGCCTGGTGAGGCGGTCAGCGTGGGTCGTTCCAATCCAAATTTACCTTCGCCTTCAAAACCTTGGTTCAAGTCGCTGGATCGCGGCGTCGCCTGCTGGCCGTGTGTGACGGCATACCGTCTCGTGACGCTGGCGCCGTTTCCTGTCGAGTGTCACGAGTTGCGGACGAGCTGTTTGCGCGTCGTTTCGAGTGTAAACGTCAACGATTCCTTTGGGATGCTGGTCACAAAGGGACCAACCAGCCATCCAAGTCCGACCGGGATGCCCCGCGTCAACGACACGGACTCACATTGGATGTACAGACCACCGTCGCGAGCCAGTAGCCGCCAATAGGTGTTGAGCCGCCAGAGATATCCGCCGTCCTGCCCGACCGGTCTTTCCCGCTCTCCTGATTCGTCCGGGCTCTCCACTTCAGCAATCCTGGTGCTGCGTATCCACCCTTCCGAACGATCGGGCCCCGACCTGGTGAAGAGCGCGTCGTGCTCGCTGTTGACCACCACGGTGATGACTTTTTTCATCTTGAACCTGAGAAACAGTCGAAATCGATCGCCCTCGCGGGACAGCAGTTTCGAGCGTGCGACGACTGGCGCGTAGATACGCTCGTGGTGGTCGTAGTCCTGCAGTATCGCGAGCGTCTGCGCGATGGTCGCACCGGGAATGAAGGCCGTTCCCACCCAATGGTGAACAAGACCACCAGGGACATCGATCTCGCGGCCCGCTTCGAGCATGCGCGGAGAGTCGATGAAGAGCATGCCGCTCTGCATGAGTGCGAGCGCCTCCGAGCGGCGTGCGGCCGGCAGGCCGTCGACCCAGAGAAACGGCCCGCTCTTGAGCCGGCTCTCAGTCGCTCGCACATAACGATCGAATGCTGCGACGGTGCGCTGCTGGAGCTCGGCCGCCGTGACCGAGACTCCCGCCGTCACACCAAGCAGCGTCGCAAACACCCATCCCTGTGCCACAAGATCCCTCCGCCTAGTAAGGTGCGATCCGGGTGTCGCGCGGCTCATCACTAAAACATCTCACAAAATTGGGGGATTGCATCAGTTTGGCTGTTCGAACGGCCGCCGTCGGGCGTTTATTTCATTGCCGGCGGGCCTGACTGACGTGACAAAACTGGGTGATTCCAAAGTGTGCACTGTCTGCGGCGGCAGAGTGATCCTGCGACTCGTCCAGCCTTCCCTAACCACACTCGGATGGGTCGACGACGGCTCCATTCCATACGACACTCCGCCGTTGCCGATGTGGCAGTGCGACGTCTGCGACAATCAGCAACCACTCGAAGGCGAACTCGAAAGCTAGCCTTCCACGCCAGTTCCAAGTTCCAGGTTCCGGGTTCCTTCGCCAGTAGAATGAACGGATGAGCACACTCAAGATCAAAGTGATTGTTGGAAGCACTCGCGCCAATCGGTTCAGCGAGAAACCAGCCAAGTGGATCTTTGAAGCGGCGAAGCAGCGTGCCGACCTGGATATCGAGCTCCTCGACCTCGCCGACTACCCTCTTCCGTTTTTCGAAGAGCCCATGCCGCCTGGCCTGGCGAAAGACCAATACTCGAATCCGATCGTGGTGAAGTGGCGGGACAAGATCCGGGAAGCCGACGGTTTCATCATCTGCACACCGGAGTACAACCACGGCTATCCCGCCGTACTCAAGAACGCGCTGGACTACACATACTTCGCGTGGGCCCGAAAAGCGGTGTCGTTCGTGAGCTGGGGCGGCGCAGGCGGCGCGAGAGGCGTCGAGCAGCTTCGCCTCGTCGCCATCGAGCTCGACATGGTTCCCACGCGATGGGCCGTCCACATTCCAAATCCGTGGTTCATCAAGGACATGAGCGATATTGACACCGAGCAGAATCGGAACAGCGCTACGGCGCTGCTCGATCACCTGACGTGGTGGGCGGGCGCACTCAAGGCGGCGCGGGTCAGCTAGGCTGTCTGCGGCGGGTCCACAAGACAGGACCCGCCCTACCTGCAGACGTAGGGCGGGTCTTGTTCTTTAGACCCGCCACGCCATCTCACGTTTCAACTTGGGCGTCCATCGTAATTGTGGCGTTCAGCACTTTCGACACCGGGCACCCGGTCTTGGCGTTGTTGGCGGCCGTCTCAAATGCCTGCTTGTCGCCACCGGGGATCTTGGCGCGCACATCCAGGTGAATCGCCGTAATCGCGAATCCTCCGTCAGTCTTGTCAAGCGACACAGTTGCCGTCGTCGCTACCTGCTCGGGCGTGATGCCGGCACCTCCCAGTTGCGCTGACAGCGCCATCGAGAAGCAGCCCGCGTGTGCCGCGGCAATCAGCTCCTCCGGGTTCGTTCCTTTCGCGTCTTCAAATCGAGTACTGAAGGAGTACGGCGTGTTGGACAGGACACCGCTATCGCTCGAGACGGTCCCCTTCCCATCCTTCAAGCCACCTCGCCACACTGCTGAGCCTTTTCGCTTCATATGACCTCGCGGCAGACACTCTAATCCGAATCGTCTTGCGGTGGCAGAGTGCGCAGAGATTTCAGCGCGGAGATCGCCGAGGGGCAGAGATACGCTGAGCGAAGCTGCCCGCATGGCCGCGCTTTCGCGCGGCCGGCCAGAGCTTGTCAACGGCCGGCGTCACTTGGGCAGCCTTTGCGGCCCTCCGCTCCCCTGCGTTCCCTCCGCTTGAAACTCTGCGTTCTCGGCTCCCTGTGCGCTTGCACCCGAACGACAAGCGATGGTGTGATCGGGACGTGAGCGCGACCGATGCCAATAAGGCGATCGATGCAGTCTGGCGAATCGAATCGCCCCGCCTCATCGCTGGTCTGACTCGCATCGTCCGTGACGTCGGGCTGGCCGAGGACCTCGCGCACGACGCGCTGGTGGCGGCACTCGAGCAATGGCCGGAGTCAGGCATCCCCCGCAATCCTGGCGCATGGCTGATGGCCACTGCCAAGCACCGTGCGATCGATCTGCTGCGCCGGCGCACGCTGCTCGAGCGCAAGCACCAAGAGCTCGGGTACGAGCTGGAGATCGCCCAGGATGCCTCGACGCCGGATCTCGATGCCGCGCTGGACGATGACATCGGGGATGACCTCTTGCGTTTGGTGTTCACCGCATGCCATCCCGTGCTCTCGGCGGAGGCGCGCGTTGCGCTGACACTGCGGCTGCTCGGCGGTCTGACGACCGATGAGATCGCCAGGGCGTTCCTCGTATCAGAGCCGACGGTCGCACAGCGGATTGTGAGGGCGAAGAAGACACTGGCGAAAGAACGCGTGCCGTTCGAGGTTCCCGGTGGCGACGAGCTCGCGTCGCGGTTATTTTCCGTGCTCGAGGTGATCTACCTCATTTTCAACGAGGGTTACTCGGCTACGTCGGGTGAAGACTGGATGAGACCCTCGCTCTGCGAGGACGCCTTGCGACTGGGGCGGATCCTGGCCGGCCTGATGCCGGACGAACCAGAGGTTCACGGCCTCGTCGCGTTGATGGAGATCCAGGCCTCGCGGTCGCCCGCTCGCGTCGGCGCCGACGGCGTACCGATCCTGTTGCTCGATCAAAACCGTGCGCTTTGGGATCAGGTACTCATTCGACGCGGCCTGGCCGCCCTCGAGCGCGCCGAACAATGCGAGAAGCCGCGCGGAACCTACTTTCTGCAGGCCGCGATCGCCGCGTGCCACGCACGGGCACGGCAGGCCGGCGACACGGACTGGATTCGAATCGCTGATCTCTACGCGCAGCTGGTCGCGTTGTCGCCCTCTCCCGTGATCCAGCTCAATCGCGCTGTGGCGCTGTCGATGGCTTTCGGTCCGCAGGCTGGTCTCGATCTGGCGGATACGCTCATGGGTGAGCCTGCGCTCGAGCAATACCACCTGCTCCCGAGCGTGCGAGGCGACCTGCTCATGAAGCTGGGGCGCATTCACGAGGCGCAGCCCGAGTTCGAGCGTGCCGCGTCGTTGACGCGCAATGCGCGCGAACGTGACTTGCTGCTCGAGCGCGCTCGTGCCTGTGAGACGGTCACTCCACGCGGGTCTACGGAAGTGGGCCGCGGTGTAAAATCCGCCTCATGAAAACTCCTGGGTTCCTCATGGCCCTCGCCCTGGCGACAGCAGCGCCGGTCACCATCGGTGCGCAGTGGGAACCGTACCCCTGGAAAAACATGCCGCGGACCGCAGACGGCAAGGTTGACATGAACGCGCCGCCGCGCCGGACGGCTGATGGCAAGGTCGATCTGTCCGGGTTCTGGATGCCGGTCGAGGCCGTGAAGCATCTCCTCAACCTCGCGGCGGATCTCAAACCAGGAGAGGTACCGCTTCGGCCGTGGGCGGAGGCTGTCTACAACGAACGAATCGAGACCAACGGGAAGGATCACCCGGGCGTACGATGCTGGCCCTCGGGCATTCCAGAAAAGAACAACATCCCGGACGGTCTCAAGGTCGTGCAGACGCCAGACCTCATGATCTTTCTGCACGAGTCGCGCACGATCTATCGCCAGATCTTCACCGACGGCCGCCCGTTGCCGAAGGATGCCCAGCCTACCTGGATGGGGTACTCCATCGGACGATGGGAAGGCGATACCTTCATCGTCGAAACCATCGGGCAGAACGGCAAGACGTGGCTCGACATGAGAGGGCTCCCGGGAACTGAGGCGCTGCGCGTCATCGAGCGGTTCACGCGGCCGAACATCGGGCGCATCAACATCAACGTCACGATCGACGATCCCGTGGCCTATACGAAGCCGTGGGATGTGCAACTCGCGTGGCGCCTCGTGCCCGATACGGATCTGATCGAAAGCATCTGCGAAGAGAACAACAAGGACTTGCCGCACATGGTCGGGAAGTAGATCGTAGAGCGGAGGCTTCAGCCTCCGCGGGAGCAAATGCATGACACCTAACGCCAAGATGTTCGCCAGCGTCGGAGCATTCATGCTCGCCACGAGCGTGCTCATCGCGCAGCAGAACACTGCGGTGCCACAGCCGCGAGCCAATGCGCTGCCGGCGCCCGGCGCGGCCAGCCCCAAGCCAAGTCGGTCGGTGGCGCGGCCGGAAGGCATGGCACCCAAAGCGCCGAGCGGCTTCACCGTCACGAGCTACGCCGACCTGCGCGCGCCGCGAATGATGGTGTACGCGCCGAATGGCGATCTGTTCGTCAGTTCACCAGGAGCGAACAACATCACCATCCTGCGTGACACGAACAACGATGGCGTCATCGACTCGCAGAGCGTGTACGCCGAGGGCGCACCGCCGCCGCCGAGAGGCGGTGGACCACCTCCCGCAGCGCCTCGTGCCGGCGGTCCAGGTCGAGGGGCCGCTCCACCACCTCCGGGCGGCGGCCGCGGCGCACCGCCAGTCCTCGGCGCGAATGCTCCCGCGTGCATGGCGCCGCCGGAGTTTGCCGTGCGTGGCCCCGGCACATTGCAGGCACCCTTTGGCCTGGCATTCCACGACGGTTACCTCTATGTCGGCAACACCGGATCGTTGGTGCGTTACAAGTACACGAACGGCGATCTGAAAGCACAGGGAGAGCCGGAGAAGCTGCTTGATCTGCCGACCGGCGGCCACTCTACTCGCAACATCGTGTTCAATCGCGCAGGGACCAAGATGTACATCGCCGTCGGCTCGCAGTCGAACAACGACGCCGGTGAAGACTGCCGCCGCGCCGCGATCCTGGAATTCAATCCCGACGGCACTGGCTATCGTGTCTACGCATCGGGCATTCGAAATCCCGTGGGTCTCACACTGCAGCCAGGAACCGACATCATCTGGACCGCGATGAACGAGCGGGACAATCTCGGTGACGATCTCGTCCCCGACTATGCGACGTCGGTGAAGGATGGCGGATTTTACGGCTGGCCTTACTCGTACATCGGTCAGAACTACGACCCGCGCTACGTTGGCTCGTTCCCGGATCTCGTCAAGCGGGCCATCGTCCCCGATGTGCTGCTCCCCGCACACGCTGCCGCGCTCGGCATCACCTTCTACACAGGCATGCAGTTCCCCGAGAAATATCGCAACGGCGGATTCGTCGCCCTCCACGGGTCCTGGAATCGGTCGGTGGCATCGGGCTACAAGATCGTGTTCTTCCCGATGGTGAACGGAAAGCCTGGGCCAATCGAGGACTTCCTCACTGGCTTCCTGGCGAGCAACGGAACGAACGACACGTCGATCGACCAGTGGGGACGCCCGGTGGGTGTCACCGTCGCCCGCGACGGTTCACTGCTCGTCTCTGACGACACGGGCAACCGCATCTGGAAGATCAGCGCCACCAAGTAGGACGCGTTGGTCCCATAGAGCGCTTGCAGCGCTTCGTTTCGCCAATGAAGTTACTTCTGAGAGTCAGGCAACGTCTGCGCGATGGCGAGACTCGCCCAACTCGTGGCTGACGTCGAAATCCATTGATGCCGTCCGTAAGGGAATCCGCTCTCGAAGTATCGCTGGACCGGAAACGAGTGCGTCTTCACTAACCACGTACCATCCTGATATTGCGTGCTGAGAAGAAACGCCACGCCCTTTCGATATGTCTCGTCGGTGGGAGGCACGCCGGCAACGTGGAGGGCATACAGCGACAGACCTGTGGCATAGGCATCCGGTCCGGTCCGACCGAACTGAGACCAGCCGCCAGTTGCGTCCTGATGATCGCGGACGTCCTTGATTGCCGCGTTCACGCGTGCGCGCGGTGCATCGGTCCACACCAGACCCATGAGGCGCATACCGCGTTCTTCCGCCGACTTCGCTTCAGCGGCCAGTAACCACGTTTGCCCGCGTCGCAGAGTTTCCGCGATCTCGTTCTTGCGCCCCGCAATCGGATACGACTTCAACCCGCCCGCGGCTATCGCGGTATGGGTGATGAGGCTGTACTCAGACGGAGGACGATTCAGTCCATTGCCAAGCCATCGTCCATCGGGCATCTGTCGCGCCATCAGCCAATGCGTCATCGCCGCCGTCGTGGTGTCGAGCGGGTGCCCTTCGGCTAGCAGCGCCATCTGCGCGTAGCCAGTGGTAATCGCCTCGCCTCCGACCGCTGGATCACCGAGCATCATCCGCGGAACCGCGGCGGTGAAGAACGTCAGGATGTCATTGAGATTCTTCTGCGCTCTGGCCTGGTCGACCTCGATTCCCTTCCGCTTCGCAGTGGCCGCGGCCAGCGCGGGCATAGTGTTGTGATGGCACGAAATGCAGGTGGCTTGTTCACGGAACTTCGGCGCGACCTCCATGATTCGCGTCAGGCTTCGTGTAAGCGAGACACGCGGGTCGGACAGGCCTCCCGGAGCGGGCGGAGCAATATCATTCCGGCGCGGTCCATTGCCTCGCGCCGCCCCGTATTTCTCGAGTAGCTCGATCTTGCCGCGATCGCCCTTGTACATCGCCCAATCGAGCGGACGCTCTCCTTCCGTCGTTTCCGCATTCGGATTGGCGCCCTTCTCGAGCAGCAGCTTCACCGTGTCGACGCCTTCCGCCTCGGATGTGATCGCGTTCATGAGCGGCGTCCGCGCGTACTGGGCGGCCAGGCTCGAGTTGACATCCCCGCCGGCTTCAATCCAGCGGGCAACCAGATTCACCGGCTGCCACGTCGCCGCTGTGCCCAGCAATTCGGGAGCCGGACTTCCAGGTTTCGATAACAGGTACTCCGCGGTGGGCAGATCGTTCCGAGCGACGCCGGCCCGTCGGGCACCGGCTGTCAGTGCGCCCGGCTCGAGCCCCTTGTCGGCGAGAAACCGGACGACGTCGACATCTGCCGATCGCACGGCCAGCGCCAATGCTGTCGCGCCCGATCGGTCCTGGGCGCGGAGATCGGCTCCCTTGTCGAGAAGCAGCCGAAGGACGTCCAGCGTTCGTGGGTAACTGGCTGCGACGAGGAACGCCGTTCGATCGGTCTCCGATCGCGCGTTGACGTTGGCGCCATGAGCGATCAGGAGCTGCACCTTCTCGACGTTCGGGACCGCCCACATCAAGGCCGTTGTCCCGCCCACGCCGGGCCGATTCGGATCCGCATCGCGGTCGAGCAGGAGCTTGACGAGATCGGCGCCGCCAAAGAGCGTCGCGGCCATGAGTGCGGACGTGCCCTCTGCATCGACGACGTTCGGGTTGGCGCCGGCTTTCAGGAGTCGTTCCACTTCGCCGGCAGATCCTGCGCGAATAGCCGCGAAGAGGGCGTCGCGCGAGGGGTCCGTCTGAGCAGAAAGCGCAACGCTAATCAGCGCGAAGAGCGAGAGTCGCAACACCTTCATTTCGCCCTCACCGTTTGTCGACCACCACAGTTCCGCCTTTGACCCTCGCGCATGCGATCCTGGCGTTGGTGATGAGGCTTTGTGCGGCGAGGTCCCGCGGGCACCACAGCTCGCACACCGCGACGATGACGGCAAGCCGGCTCATGCGCATATGGGCGGGCTAATCATAACTCCCAATCGCCAACTCCCAATCTCCAACCTCCAACTCCCAACGCGAGGGGGCGCTGAGAGTTATCAGATGGGAGTTGGAAGTTGGGAGTTAATGTCCGTTTTTGCCCTAGTCGGTCAAACCGTCACCCGAGCGGAGAATGTCGCGCAACCACCACTCGTGCTTCTCGTGAATCTGGACGGCCTTCGAGAAGAGATCCACCGTGCCCGGGTCGTCGTGTTCGTCGGCGACCTTCGCGCCTTTACGCATCTCCGCGATCACAATCAGCAGGTTGCGCTGCGCCTCTTCGACCATCTCCCGCATCGTCGTGTTCGCCGACGTCGACGGGACGCTCGCAAGGCTCGCTGATTCGAGCAGGTGCGCTGGCGGATTCTGCCCGATCATGCGGACGCGCTCGGCGAACTCGTCGACCGTCGAGAGCACCTCGAGCGCAAGCTCATCGAACAACTTATGTAAATCGCGAAAGAGCGGACCGAAGGTTTGCCAGTGGTAGTGCTTGTAGTTCGCATACAGCACGAACGCATTCGCCGTCTGCTGACGAAGCGCCTGAACCACCGGACTGTCAGGTGTATTTTCGCGCGACACCTCACGAGCGATCTTGTCGACCTCGCGAGGCTTCGAGGGTGTTGCCATGTCCGTCCTCCTGGTTGACCGCCGGGTTGCAGGCGCGTCTACCGTGGACGTGGCTCAGGCCAGAGGAAGACGCGCCTCTACAGGACAGAGGCCAATGCAATCCATGAACCCTTCCGCTGACTCAGTCGTAACTCGACGGCCGTCTACGTTCGCGGGGAGCGGGCAAGAGACACTGCGCTGCCAGGCGGAGCCGCGTGCTCGTCGGTTTGCGGTGCAGCCTTGCTAGCGATTGGCCGGAAAGATCGCAATACGATCGCCGCGAAACGACCCGACCCAGATCTGTGAACCCACCTCGACCGCGACGGTGCCGGCACCGAAGGTTGGGGTGGCAGGCTCACGGATGACCTCACGCACAGCGAGCGTTTCGGGATTGATCTTCACGATATTCGATGTCAGCGTCGGGGCCGTGCCGCCCTGACCGGCGGCCAGAATCGATCCATCTGCAGCCCAGCGGATGTTGTCGACGCGGAAGCCCAGCGGCACCTCGTCTCGCTTTGACGGCGTCTGGCCACGCGACAGCCGGAAGAACGACTGGCTGCCCCAAGCGGCGACATAGAACCACTTGCCATCGGGCGAGATCTCGATTCCGTTGGCACCGGCCGCCTCACTGCCCGGAATCTTCTGCCACCCGGTTGCCGTGTGCCATTCCCACAGTTCACCGTTCTTCTCACCAGCCATCATCTTCTCGCGATCTGCGGCAGCGATGCCGCGCGCGAGAAAGTTCGTGGCGATGAACCCGCCATCCGCCAACCATCGCACCGAGTTGAGTCCCACTGGATCGGACGCAACCGCGCAACCGATCCAGGTGAGTGTGGGCGTTGACTGGCGGGCGTCAACTTCGAACACCTCTACCGACTCGCGGCCCCCGTGCGCGACAACGAAGAGGCGATGGACGGAGTCGTTGCCTGGTTGAATCGACAGACCGTGGGTCAGGAACTTCGCCTTGAAGGCCGCGTCGGGCGGCCCCGGGCAGGACGCGTACGTCTTGGCATCGAGCCGCTCGCGCGGCGAGGAGCCCGGATATGCAAGCGTCACTGAGCGATCGCTTGCTCGAATGAGATAGATTCCGCCGCTCCCTCCGTAGCTCGACGCGATGACCCACTGCGCGCCCGGCAACACGACCAGATCCTCGGGGCCCTGCTGACCACACACGAACTGCACGTCGCGAACAGGCGTGCAGCCAGGGGGTGCCTGCTCCTGTTGAGCAGACAGTGCGAACGACGACGCAATCGCGAAAATGAGCCCTGTCAGGATCTGCTTTTTCATCGTGGACACCGCGGGGGCGGAAGCCCTCGCTCTACGTTCGTTGTTTTTCAGCCCGCGCGCCGCTACTTCGCCGCAGGCGCCTCGCCACGATACCGGCCCACGTATGCGGCCTTGGCCGTGATCTTCCCCGCCATCGCCTTGAGCAGCTCGTCGCGCCCGGCTGTTGCTGGCAGATCGAGATTCGAGTTCAGCGCGTACAGCTCGAAAACATAGTGGTGATAGCGCGGCCCGGCGGGTGCGCCCGGTCCAAAGTACACGTTCTGTCCGGTGATGTTCGCGCCCTGCACTGCACCATCCGGGAGCTTGCCCTCGGGGATGCCACCGGCCGAAGCCGGAATGTTCCACGCGATCCAGTGGAGCACGTCGCCAGTGTTGCCCTGCAACGCCACATCGATGTCGTGGAAGATGATGGCGTAGCTCATCGTGCCCTCAGGGGCCCCGCTGAACTTGAACCCTGGTTGTACGCCGCCGCGGCCCGCGTACTTCTGCGGAACGATACCGCCATCGGGGAAGGCGTCGGTTTGCATCAACAGCGGCGGCAGATTGAATCCGCGCCCGCCACCGCGGCCGCCGCCACCACCGCCTCGCTCGCCCTGCTGCTGAGCGGACATCTCGACACCAACCACGGTCGCAAGCGCCACGACCAGAAGGGACATCAACCATCGGCTTCGCATCTGCGATACTCCCTTACTCTTGACCTTTGCCCTTTGCCTTTGACCTTGAATCTTACTCCCCCGTCAGATTCACGTCATCATTTGGCGCAATGACGCGCGAGTGGCTCAACTACCGAACGGGTCCAGACGGAATCGACTCTCTCGAAGCCGCCTTCGATCGCCACGTCTACGATCGCCACATCCACGAGACCTACGCCATCGGCGTCACGCTCCGGGGAGTCCAGCAATTCCGATGCGCGTGTTCCGGTGGCGGTGATGATTCAGACGAATTGCCGCGTGCACCTTTGACGTGACGTTTGACTTTTGACCTTTGACGTTTTAAACAGCGTCCGATAGCGACGCGAAGTTGAAGTCGCGCACGCGCAGCGCCGGCATCAATCGTCCGGCGGCCGTGGCCTCCGGCCGGCCGATATCCTCGAGTCGATTCAGCATCAACAGCGGGCTCTCGTTCCAGCGGAAATTCTTGAGCGATTGCGTGATGCGGCCGTTTTCGATCAGAAATGCGCCGTCTCGCGTCAGTCCGGTCTGCAAAACGGTCCGTGGATCGAGGGCGCGGATGTAGAAGAAATGCGTCACGAGCACACCGCGCGCACAGCCCGCGATCAACTCCTCGGTGCTCTTCGTTCCACCAACGAGGGCGAGGCCTCCGGCCAGTGCAGGTCCCGTCGGCTGTTTTCCCTGCTTCTCCGCCCAGAAGCGCGTGTACGCGAGGTTCCGCAAGATCCCTTTTTCAATCCAGACCATGCGGCGGACCGGAAGCCCCTCGGCGTCGAATGGCTGCCCGCGCAACCCGGCATCGGCGGGGTCCGAATACAGCGTGACGCGCTCGTCCGCCACCTTCTCACCGATGCGAGTACCACCTCCCGGCTTCGCGAACGCGCTGCGTCCTTCATCGGCGTTGCGAGCACTGAGCGCACCGGCCAGCAGAGGGATCAGATCGGTCACGGCTTGCGGTTCGAGGACCGCCGTGTAGAGCCCGGGCGGGATCTCACGAGGGTTGCGGCTGGCCACTGCTTTCTCGGCCGCAACGCGGCCAATCGCGACCGGATCGACGGCATTCCAATCGCGGGCGCCGCCATGCGCCCAGCCGCTGCCAGTACCGTCGGGTGTCCGCGCGGTCACCGAGAAGTCGGCCTCGGTCGTCCGGTGGTAGGCGAATAACCCGTTGCTTGTCGCAACAGCGATCGCTCGCGCGCTGGCCTCGAGGTATCCCGCCGCGAAGATCGTCCCCGCTGCCTTGCCGGCCGCTGTCGCGGCGCCAAACGCGCGCCCGATCGCCTCGGCCCGCGCCTCGGCATCGAGATCGGCCGTGCCCTGGACGAAGGCATCAACCTCCTGATACGTCTGCGGCCCGAGCTCGGGCATCAGCTCCGGATCTTCAGGCGCCAGTCGCGCCAGACGGGACGCCAGATCGACGGTCCGCTTCAGAGACGCATCGTCGAGCACGTTAGTCGATGAGGACGCGCGACGCCTGCCAAAGGTCACCGTGACGGTCACGGAGGTGTCGTTGGAACCGCCAGAGGTGGTGATGCTGCCGTCGGCGAAGCGTGTATTGCCACTTCGCTCGCTGGTCACCGTAACTCGTGTCTGGTCGGCGGTGCTGAAGGACAACACACGTGCGGTCAACGCGCGCGCTTCGTCTCGCAACAGCACTCGGCTTGCGTCTGGAGTCTGGATCGTCTGCATCAGGCCGTTCGTGCCGTGTTGAGGATGTTGACGTTCCGGAAACGCGCCGGCACGCAGCCGTGGCTCACCGAATTGATCTGCGAGGGCTCGCCTTTACCGTCATTGAACGCGCCGCCTAACCAGTACGAGCCTTTTCCGCCGATCATGTCCATCGACTTCCAGAACGTGAGCGTGTTCGCCTGATACGCCACGTCCCTGAGCATCCCGACGATCTTGCCGTTGCTCACCTCGTAAAACGCCTGGCCTGAAAACTGGAAGTTGTAGCGCTGATGATCGATCGACCACGAGCCGCGATTCCGGATGAGCACTCCACGCCTGGTGTCAGCGACGATATCCTCAACGCGGATGTCCCGCTCACCCGGCAACAGCGAGACATTGGGCATGCGTTGAAACTGCACGGCGTTCCATGACTCGGCAAACGAGCACCCATGCGACCTCGTCACGCCGGTCAGCTTCTGAATGCGGGAGACCTGCTCGCGCGTGGTCTGGTAGTCCTTGAACATGCCGCGTTCGATCAGCAGCCACCGGTCAGCCGGCACGCCTTCGTCGTCCCACGCCACCTGCGAGAGGGAGCCCTCTTGCGTCCGATCGGCCTGCACGTTCATGAAGTCGGGACCGTAGCGAAGCTGCCCGAGCATTTTCTCCGGCGGCGCGACGAAGCTCGTGCCCGCGTAGTTGGCCTCCTCACCAATGGCGCGATCGAGTTCCGTGGCGTGGCCGATCGATTCGTGGATCGTCAGCCACAGATTGGTCGGCTCGAGAATGAGATCGTACGTGCCTGCCGCTACCGACTTTGCCGTCAGCTTCTCCGCCGCAAGCGAGGCCCAGCGCTCGGCGTTCCCGGGCATGTTGAGCGATTCGACGTACTCCCACCCGAGACCACGCGGCGCGAGCTCCTCTTCAAAGGCCTGGAAATCACTGCCCGACGTCGCCGTACAAGCGAAGGACGGCCCGACGCGAATCATCGTCTGCGTGACGCTGGTCCCCTCCGAGGTGAGAAGCGTCTTCACTTCCCTGAGCAACGCCAGGCCCGAATTGACGAATCGCACGTTCTTGACCTTGAGCGCGGCTTCGTTCGTCGCGAGCAGGAGCGCAATCTTGTCTTCGATGGCGACCTCGAGCGGGTCCTGCCGTACCGGCGTGATCCACGTGCCCACGACCGGCGTCACGGGAGCCAACTCGACTTGCCTCTTCTGCACCGCTCGTGCGGCCTTGGACAGCGCCACCGCTTCAAGGGCCGCCTGTCGCGTCCCCGCGCGGCTCATCGCGCTCGTGGCGGCGAAGCCCCAGCAGCCATTGACCAGCGTCCGCACGCCGATGCCATAGGACTCGTTATCGCTGACGCCACTCACCTGGCGCTCACGCGTCGCGATCGCCTGGCGACGATAGCGCCCGACGCGGACATCCGCATACGACGCACCGGCCGATCGGGCAGCATCCAGCGCTTCCTTCGCGAGTTCAAGCGCAAGGGGATCTGCAGCGGGCGCCGGCGCGGTCTGCGCCGTTCCGAATTCGACACCAGGACCGGCCGCCAGCGCGGCCGCTGTGGCCGCCGTCGTCTTGATGAAGTCGCGTCGAGTGGGGCTCAACTTCTCCTCCGTCGCGGGATCATAGCGCCATCTGTCAACTCCCAACGCCCAACGCCCAATTCCCAATCCCGACTTCTGAATTGGCCAAGGCAACGATGGTCCCAACTACGATGTGGAGTTGCGAAGTCGCGTCGCGACGATCTTGATCAATTTGTCAGACTCGTGCCGTCGTCGGCTTCCTCATAATTCGCACCGGCCGACGTTCCACAGCGAAGCAGTTGATAGGAAAGCGCCGATGCTACGGGGCCGCGTGTGTGGAGAAACACCACCACGCGGACAATGAGACAGGCGAATTCGAACAAACGCTCCCGAAGATCGAAGGGTTTCCGAGGCGTCCAATCTAATGCTCCCATATTCA
>Ga0075418_10000278_pt1 | contig 51452 bp, 47 predicted proteins | sample SoiMetdeltSBSDD2_FD_81776 | JGI IMG/M metagenome (GOLD analysis project Ga0075418, IMG submission 81776) | Bulk soil microbial communities from a Populus tree surrounding site in Tennessee, USA - Soil MetaG P. deltoides SBSDD2 | ecosystem: Environmental > Terrestrial > Soil > Tree plantation...
ACCGTCTTCGATATCACTTCCGATCGCGACAATACGCTCGCGCTGCGGGACAGGATCACGAAGGGGGAAGTCCACGGACCCCGGATTCTCACGGTGGGCTGGGCTCTCTTTCCGTCACACGGCCTGCCGATCTACATCTCGCACCTGCGCAAGGAGTTGCTGGAGAAGCTCCCGCAGCCTAGCTCGGTCGATGAGGCGCTGAAGGTAGTGCGCGAAAACTCTACCGCGGGTGCCGATGGCACCAAGCTCTTCATCGTCACACCTCAAGGCCAAAACGCCGTGAAGCGCATGCCGCTCGACATCGCCAGCGCCGCGGTAGACGAGACACATCGCCGCAAGCAGCTGGCGTTCGCTCATCCCACGGACATTGAAGGTGTCCAGGAAGCGCTCGATGCTCATGTCGACATCCTGGCGCATCCGCCGCTCGGAGTGCCCGTGCCCTGGCCGGAGTCGCTCATGAAGCGGGTGCGGGACGCGCGGATGTCGATGGTCCCCACGCTCAAGCTGCTGGAGTTCGAGCTGGCGAAGGAGCAGGTGCCGGCCCCGACGGCGCAACGGCTCGTGAACGAAAATGTCGCCGAGTTCGGCAAGTTCGCGGCACTGGGTGGACAGGTGCTGTTCGGCACGGATGTGGGCTACATGACCGACTACGATCCGGCTCGCGAGTACGAGCTGATGGCCCAGGCAGGCTTGTCGACGATGCAGATTCTCGCTTCGCTGACCACGACCCCCGCTGCGCGCTGGAAAGAGCAGGATAGGCGCGGCCGCGTGGCTGCCGGAATGGATGCGGACATGGTGGTGCTGGATGCCGATCCTGCGGATTCGCCGCGCAATTTCACAGCGGTCCGTTGCGTCATTCGCAGCGGCGAGGTTATCTACACGCGGCAGTGACGCGTCGTGAGGTCGCTCCATGTTCATCGGACACTATGGTGTCGCGTACGCCGCCAAGTCAGTCGCACCCAAAGCGCCGCTCGCCGCGTACTTCCTCGCAGTTCAAGCGCTCGATGTGCTCTTCAGTGTCTTCGTGCTCAGCGGCATCGAGCACATGGAGATCGTCCACAAGTACACGAGCTACAACCCTTACCGGTTGTACGACATGCCGATCAGTCATAGCTTGGTCGGCTCGCTCGCCTGGGCAGCTGCGGTCGGCATCGTCGCCGCTATCCTTCGCTTGCCACGGCGCGAATCGGTCTGGCTCGCGCTCGCGGTGTTCTCGCATTTCATCCTGGATCTGCCGGTCCACACGCCTGACCTGTCGATCGCCGGCAACGACACCGCGAAACTCGGGCTGGGCCTGTGGCACAACGTCCCGCTCGTTATTGCGTTGGAGCTGCTGCTGCTCATCGGCGGCTGGCTGCTCTTCAGCCGATCGAGACGCTCCGACGCGACGTTCCCGAAGCAGCGCAACCGGATCTTCCTCGGCATTCTTGTGCTCGTGACGATCGTCACGCCGTTCATGCCGGACCCGGCGAGTCCGGCAGCATTCGCGGTCCAGGCGCTGGTCCTGTATTGCGTGCTTGCCTGGGTTAGCGCATGGAGCGTCGGCGAATCGCTCTTCAGGACAAGACGCGTCGCAGGTAGCGGTACTCCTGCCAGGTGAGCGCGATCACGATGACGTCCACCACCGTGATCACGATCAGCCACGGCGAGTGGGTCAGGTTGAATCGATACAGCTGGTAGACGATGAACAGGCCGAAGACTGCGATCGCCAGCGGGTAGTACCAGATCTTCTCCCGCAGCAGACCGACGATCAGCCAGAGCTTGATCACGCCGTGGCTCAACAGATACGCGGCAGTGAAATTGCGCGTGCTCAGTGAGAAATGCTGTACCGATGTATAGAGATAGTTGGCGATCAGGTCGTGCTGGAGCAGCTCCATCCCCGTCAGCCGGTCGACGAACTCGAACATGAGCTGCTGGGTCACGAAGAATGCACCGATCCCGGCAACTATCTCCGCGACAGCGAACACCCCCTTGCAGAGCAGGATCACCTGGAACAGGAGGTGCGCGGTTTTCTCGTCAAATTGCATGTTCACTTGTATGGTAAGGTTTTCAAGGACGGCGCCTGCCACTGCTGAGCACTCCACATGGTAAGCACAATGCTCGACCCGCCCTCTGATCCACCGCTCGCTCGCGAAGGCGCGAGCGCACGAGCAATTCACTGGGCAGCTCGCTTGCTCACGGCAACCTGCTGGATCAGCGCCGGCCTCTTCGGCCTGTACATTCTCGCGTTCTATGCTGCCGCCATCGTCGACGGGAACATGGCGAAGTGGAACGAAGCCTTGCCGCGCTTGTATGAAACCCACACGCCGACGGCGACGGCCGGGATCGGTGTGCATTTCGCAGCGGGCGGCATCATTCTCGCGCTCGGCTGCATCCAGTTCGTCGCGGCGATTCGCTCTCGTTATCCCGCCGTGCATCGCTGGATCGGTCGTGTCTACGTGACGGCGGCATTTCTTGCCGGCATCGGTGGACTCACCTTCATTGCTGCCAAGGGCACCATCGGCGGCACGACGATGAATGTCGGATTCGGCTTATATGGTGTACTCACTGCTGCTGCCGCCGTAGAGACGTATCGCCACGCCCGCGCGCGGCGCCTCGATGTTCATCGAGCGTGGGCGATGCGCCTGTTCGCTCTCGCGATCGGCTCATGGCTCTACCGGATGGAGTATGGCTTCTGGTTTCTGCTCGCCGACGGGGCCGGCCACGTCAAAGACTTCAGCGGCCCCTTCGACAGGTTCATGGCGTTCTTCTTCTACGTGCCGAATCTGCTGGTCGTCGAAGCGCTGATCCGCGCGCCGCGCGCATCGATGTCAGCGACAGCGCGCTGGACGGCGGCCAGCGCGTTCACTTGCGCCACGCTGTTCCTGCTGCTCGGGACGTACTACTTCACGAAGTTCTATTGGGGCCCCGCGATCCTGGCGCGCATAGGTTTGTAAGAGAGCGAGTGACGATGACAGACGCAGCAATCGAGCGTTTCCGCTTCAGCGCAGATCCCGCCGCCCTGCACGAGCTCGAGCTGCGGTTGCAACGAGCATCGTGGCCCGATGAAGTCGCCGCCGAACCGTGGCAGTACGGCCCGCCGGTCGCCTACATGAAACAGTTCGTCGAGTATTGGCTGCAGCGCTACGACTGGAAGAAGCACGAAGCGCACATCAATTCCTTTCCGCAGTTCGTAGCGCAGGTCGACCAGCACCGCATCCACTTCATCCATCAGGAAGGCCGGGGACCCGCGCCGATTCCGCTCGTGCTCACTCATGGCTGGCCCGGCAGCTTCGTCGAGATGCTCAAGATCATCCCGCTCCTCACCGATCCCGCAGCGCACGGCGGCGATCCCGCGGACGCATTCACCGTCATCGCACCTTCGATCCCGGGCTACGGCTTTTCGAGTCGGCCGCAAGAGCGAGGCACGAACCTGTTCGCCATCGCTGACCTGTGGGCGAAACTGATGACGCGCTTGAACTACCCTGAGTTCGGCGTTCAAGGCGGCGATTGGGGCTCGTGGATCAGCGCCGTGACGGCGCTTCGCCATCCGCAGCGCGTGCTCGGACTCCATCTCAACTATGTGTCGACCCGATTCCGGCCGGCCCTGAGCCCGAGCGACCCGCCGCTGACGCCGGCAGAGGAAGCGTATCTGTCGACGGTCGCCAAATGGGCAGAAGCCGAGGGCGGGTACATTGCGATCCAGGCGACCAAGCCGCTGACGCTCGCGTATGCACTCACCGATTCTCCGGTGGGGTTGGCGGCCTGGTTCGTCGAGAAGTTTCGCAGCTGGAGCGACTGCCAGGCCGAACCCGACGAGATCCTCACCAAGGACGAAATGATCACCGACATCATGGTGCACTGGCTGACAGGCACGGCGCATTCGGCGATACGCCTCTACAGTGAGTACCGGGAAAATCCGCTGCAGTTGGCGACCGGCCAGCGCGTCACTCCTGCGTGCGGGATCGTCCACCTGCCTGCGGAGCTGCCGATGCCGCCGCGCAGCTGGGCAGAGCGCGCCTTCAACGTCGTGCACTGGACCAAGCTGCCGCGTGGCGGGCATTTTGCGGCGTGGGAAGTGCCTGAGCTGCTCGCGGCGGATATTCGCGCGTTCTTCCGGCCGCTGCGTCGCTCGTAAGAAAGACTCATAAAAAAAGGGGGCACGATGAGCTTCGGCGATCGATGGCGAGAGGTCCGCAACGGTTTCGAGCGGTCGTTCTGGATCGCGAATTTCACGGAGCTGTTCGAGCGGCTCGCCTACTACGGCCTGCAGGCCGTGCTCGCGATCTATCTGCACGAGCGCCTGGGCCTCAGCGAGGCAGAGACCGGCTCGATCCAGGGCATCTTCGGCTTCGTGGTGTGGTTCCTGCCGATCCTGGGCGGCGCGATCGCGGATCGGTTCGGCTTCCGGCGCACGCTGGCGGCCGCCTACGCGATCCTCGCGGCGGGCTACTTCCTGTTCGCGTCGATCGGCGGCGAGTGGCTGGCACCGGCTCGCGCTGCGCTGCCGCTGTACTGGGTGGTGTTGGTCATCCTGATCGTGCCGGCACTCGGCCCGGGACTGGTGAAGCCGGTCGTTGCGGGAACCACGGCGCGAGCGTCCGCTGAGAACGTGCGCTCGCTCGGCTTCTCGATCTACTACACGATCGTGAACGTCGGCGGCATGTTGGGGCCGCTGGTGGCGAGCTTCGTTCGCACCTCGCTGGGGCCGGAAGCAGTCTTCATCATGAGCGGCGCCTTCTCGCTTGCGATGTTCCTGCTGACGATCCTCACCTTCAAGGAACCGACGCGGCCGCCGGGCTCCGAGGTGACCAGCATCGGCCAGACGTTGCGAAACATGGTCGTCGTGCTCGGCAACTTCCGGTTCGTCGCCTTCCTGCTGATCTTCTCGGGCTTCTTCGTGATGTTCTGGCAGGTCTACATCGCCCTGCCCCTCTATGTCCGCGGCTACGTCGATCCGAACGCACCGATCGACGCGCTCATCGCGGTAGAAGGATTCGGTGTCATCAGTACCACCGTACTGATCGCGTGGCTCACGAGAAAGGCGCGTCCGCTGCCGGTCATGGCAGGGGGCATTGCGATCACCAGCGTTGCCTGGCTGATCCTGCTGCTCGGCAACAGCTCCATATTCATAGCGGCGACGCTGCTCGGAGTGGCGATCGGCGAGGCGATGCAGGCGTCGCGCTTCTATGAGTACTGCTCGCGACTCGCGCCGAAAGGCCAGGAGGGCGTGTTCATGGGATATGCCTTCCTCCCGATCGCCATCGGGTTCCTCATCGCCGGGCAGATCGGCGGACGGCTCGTTCACTATTTCGGGGACGTGCGGCACGCGCCGGGGCAGCTTTGGGTCGTGGTGTGCGCGATCGGGCTCGCAACGTCGCTCGCGCTCATCGTCTACGACCGATTCGTGGTCGGCGAGCAACCTGTGCTGCGACCAGCGTGAAACCGCGCAATGGCTCAACGGCACGATGCAAAGTGGCTCTTGTGGGAGCAGTCGAGCAGCGCCGACCATGAGCAATGAGTAACGGAACCAGAGTCTCGGTCAGTGTGTGGCTGCTCGCGCTGGGATTGCTCGCTACGGCCTTCGCGACTGCCGCCGAGCCCCTCACTGTCGAGCGACTGGTTTCGCAACCCTCGATCACCGGGACCGCGCCTTCGGCCGTGAGCTGGTCGCCCGACAATCGGCAGCTCGCGTTTCTCTGGAACGACGTCGGCATGCCGAGCCGCGAGATCTGGATCGTCAACGGCGAAGGCCAACAGCTGCGCAGACTCACTGCACCGACAACGCCTGCGATGAGCGTCGACGAGTTCGCGTGGATGCCGGATTCGAGCGCAATCGTGTTCTTGCGCAGCGGCGATGTCTGGCGCCAGCCCGTCGCGAAGGATGCTGATAAAGCCGCCGAGCGAATGATGACCGTTGGCGGCGACCTGACTCACCTCGACGTCTCTCCCGACGGCGCTTATGCATCGTTCCTGAAGAATGGCGATCTGTGGCTGCTGCGCCTAAAGACGCGCGAGCTGGTGCAGGCGACACGAGTCGGCGTTCCCTCGGTCGCATCGGTCCCATATGGCGAGTACAACCGCCCGGACGTCGAGATCGGCGCCTATGTCTGGGGCGGGCCGACGTATGCATGGTCACCGGACAGCCGCACGATCGCCGTCCACTACGTCGATCGCCGCGCCGTGAACAAGGTGCCGTTCCCGTACTACCTGGGGAAGGAGACCGAGGCCAACACGATCCGTCGCAACTATCCGGGCGAGCCCAATGAATCGCGGACCCTCGGCTTCCTCGACGTCGCAACCCGCGAGCTGAAGCTGCTCGACCTTCCCGAGCCTGCGGCCATTCAGATCGTCGACTTCTCCTGGTCCAGGTCCGGTGCTCTGCTCCTCGATCGGGAATCGGACACGGCCGTGGATCGATGGGTGGAAATCGTCGACCGGCACAGCGGCGCGCGCAGCCAGCTCTGGCACGACAGCCGCGACACGCGCATCTACAACTCCATCGGCGCCGCGTGGCATCCCGACGGCAAGCAGGTGTTGCTGCGGGCTGATCTTGCCGATCGCTATGGCCTGTACCTGATGAGCCCGGGCAAGCAACCGAAACTGTTGACGAACGAGAGCTTCGATGTGACCGATGGGCCGTACGTCGCCGGGCGAGCGATTTACTACCAGTCGAACGAGCCGAGCCCTTACGAGCGCCACGTGTATCGCGTGCCGGCGCAGGGCGGCAAAGCGGTACGCATCACTTCGCTGGCCGGCGAGAATCAACCGTTCGTTTCGCCGGACGGCAGCAAGGTCGCGGTCCTACATTCGGACGACGTCACTCCTCCCGATCTGTACCTGACCGACGCGCGCGGCGGCGCCATGCGTCGCATCACCACTTCGCCGCCCGCTGAATTCGCAGCGCGTACCTGGGCGAGTGGGCGCTACGTGACGTTCCCGAGCCTCATCGACAAGTACACGCTGCACGCGCGCATCCTCATGCCGCCGGATCTCGACTCCAGCAAGATCTATCCGGTGATCTTCGGGCCGGTGTATTCCAATACCGTTCGCAATCGCTGGATGAGCGGCGTGTATGGGAACGTCCAGCAGTTGCTGGTCGATCACGGCTACATCGTCGTGCAGGTCGACGTGCGCGGCAGCACCGGCTATGGCCGCGACTTCCGCGAAGAGTTTCTCGCGGACTTCGCGGGCAAGGACCTGGAAGATCTGCAGAGTGCGGTCGCGTATCTGAAGACGCTGCCGTACGTCGACCCTGAGCGATTGGGGATCTGGGGCAGCAGCTACGGCGGCACGCTCACCGTTTATTCGCTGCTCAAGAAGCCCGGCTTGTTCAAGGCCGGCGTCGCCGCAGCGGCCGCTGTGGATCCACACTTTTTCGGCACGGACGATGTGGCGATCGTGCGCCGCCCGGACAGCCGCCCGGATGCTTTCACGCGCGGCGCTGCTCAATACGCGGGCAACTTGCAGGATCACCTTTTGATCATTCACGGCATGCAGGACAACGTCGTACCGTTCAAGACGACCGTCGCACTCGCCGAAGAATTGATGCGGCAAGGCAAGGATTTCGACTTCGCGTTTGCGCCGGCAGCGATGCATCGCTGGCCGGGCGAGCCCCACCACGCGCGCTATCTGCTCGGCAAGCTGGTCACTCACTTCGACCGCTATCTCGGTCCCGGCGGCAAGGAACGACCCGCGTCCTGAATCGCGCTGGAAACCCGCGCGTGAGCAGCGATCGAGCCGCGCAAACGCCGGGATCCGCCAAATGCATTGCTCTAGGCTTCTGGAGATGATGTTCTCCCTTCGTCTGCTGGCCGCTTGCTCGGCGGCCGCGCTCCTCATCGCCTCCACCCAACCGCCGAAGTCACAGCCCGAGATTGGTACGTTCGGCTTCAACGTCGCAGGTATGGACAGGTCCGTCGCGCCCGGCGACGACTTCGTTCGTTACGCCGTCGGCAAGTGGGTCGACACCACCGAGATCCCGCCGGACCGGTCCAGCCTCGGCAGCGTCGCGGTGATTCGCGAGAAAGCCGCGGCGCGCGTGCGCGAAGTCATCGAGCGTACGACCACAGCGAACGCGCCCGCAGGATCCGACGTGCGCAAGATCGGCGACTACTTCGCGACCTTCATGGACGCGGCGCACATCGAGCAGCTCGGCGCCACCCCGCTCAAGACCGATCTGGACGCGATCGCTGCGATCGAAACGCATCGTGATCTGTCGGCCGCACTGGGCAGCTCGATCCGCGCCGACGTGGATGTGTTGAACGGCCTCGGCAACTTCTCCACGCCCAGGATCATGGGCCTGTGGGTCGCCGAGGATCTGAACGACGCCACGCACTACAGGCCCTACTTGATGCAAGGCGGCCTCGGCATGCCGGACCGCGAGTACTACGTGGGCTCGAGCCCGCGCTATGCGGAGCTGCGCACCAGATACGAAGAGCACGTCGCCCACATGCTGCGCCTCGCGAGCTTCACGCAACCCGAGGCGCGAGCAAAACGCGTGATGGCGCTGGAACTGGCGATCGCCAGGACCCATGCCTCGGTGGCCGACACTGGCGACGCCTCAAAAGGCAACACTGTGTGGCTGCGCTCGGAACTGCCGACGAAAGCGCCCGGCCTCGACTGGACGGCCTTCCTGACCGCCGCCGGTCTGAACGATCAACCGCGCTTCGGCGCCTGGCAGCCCGGCGCCATCACGGGCATCTCGCAACTGACGACGAGCCAGCCGCTGCAGACCTGGAAGGACTATCTCGCATTTCACGCGATCGAGAGCGCGGCGCCGTTCCTCTCCACTGCATTCGCTGACGAGTATTTCGCGTTCAACGGGCAGGCGGTGTCGGGCACGCCGCAGCAGCGCGAGCGCTGGAAGCGCGGCGTCGACGCGACGTCCGACGCCCTCGGCGAAGCGATCGGCAGGCTTTACGTCGGGAAGTACTTCCCGCCCGAGGCCAAGGCCCAGGCTCAGCAGATGGCCAACAACCTGCTGCAGGCATTCGCGGCGCGGCTCGATCGGCTGGACTGGATGGGCCCCGAGACCCGCGCGCATGCCAGGAAAAAGCTCGCGAACTTCCGCGTCATGGTCGGGTATCCGGACGAGTGGCGCGACTACTCGTCTCTGCAGATCGTCCGCGGCGATGCCTATGGCAACTGGCAGCGCGCGGCCCTGTTCGAGTACCGCCGCAACGTCGCCAAGCTCGGCCGAACCGTGGACCGCAGCGAGTGGTTCGTCACGCCTCAGACCGTGAACGCGCTGTTCGGTCCAAGCCAGAACTGCATCACCCTGCCGGCCGCGATTCTCGCCCCGACGTTCTTCGACCCGAACGCGGACGCGGCGGTGAACTACGGCGCGCTGGGCGGCGGGCTCGGCCATGAAGTCAGTCACGGCTTCGACGACAACGGCGCGCTGTTCGATGCCGACGGCAACCTGAAGAACTGGTGGACGCCGCAGGACCTGGATCACTTCCGGGCCGAGGCAAAGAAGCTGGCCGATCAATACTCGGCCTACGAGCCGTTGCCCGGGTTGCACATCAACGGCCAACAGACATCCAGCGAGAACATCGCGGATGTGGCCGGCCTCGCCACCGCCTGGGACGCCTACCAGCTATCGCTCCAGGGCAAGCCGGCGCCGGTCATCGAAGGCTTCCCGGCGCAGCAGCGGTTCTTCCTGGGCTGGGCGCAGAACTATCGGGCCAAGTTCCGCGAGGACGCGCTGCGCCGGCAGATAGTCACGCAAGTCATGGCGCCGGCGCCTTATCGGGCGCTGACCGTGCGCAACCTCGACGCCTGGTACGCAGCGTTCGAGGTCAAACCCGGCCAGAAGCTGTACCTGACTCCGGCCGAGCGGGTGAAGATCTGGTAGCCTCCAGCCCCGCTGCCTCGGCGGGGACTCCATGACGACCCTGGACGATTTCGATCTCAAGATTCTTGCAATCCTGCAGAACGACGGCCGCATCTCCATGGTCGACCTCGGCAACCGGGTCGGCCTGTCCGAGACGCCCTGCGCCCGGCGCGTGAAGCGCCTGGAGGCCGACGGCATCATCAAGCGCTATGTCGCGCTGGTAGACAGCGAAAAGATCGGAGCCGGCGTCAAGGCGCTCGTTCACGTGCGGCTGCGCAGACAGACGCCGGACGCCGTCGAAGAATTCGAGGCGGCGATGCGCAAACTCCCCGAGGTCATCGACTGCGACCTGGTCGCCGGCGACTTCGACTACGTGCTGCAGGTCCGCCTCAGGGACCTGACCGCTCTCAAGGACTTCATCCGCGACAAGCTCATTACGATCAAGAGCGTCAGCGAAACCCAGTCGATGATCACGCTGGAAGCGATCAAATCGACCACCTCGGTGCCGCTGCCGCCGGCGCGCCGGCGCGTCACAACTTGATGGAGATTCTCTTGCGGTAGAAGGCCCACATGATCGCGAGCCAGAAGAGCACGTAAGAAATCGCGAACAGGAGCGAGGCGTTGATCGGCTCGAGCCACGACGCGAAGAGGTTCGTGAAGATCCAGGTCTTCAACGAGACGTCCCCGACCTCGAGCAGATCCAGCGTCAAAGAGCCGAGGCTGGAGAGCACGTAGGCTGCAATCGCATTCGAGCCGAAGATCACGAACGGCTGGCTCCATCGCCGATAGCCTTTGAGGTCGATGACGTAGTAGCACAGCGCCAGGAAGTGCGCAGCCAGACCTGCAGTGAACAGCACGTAGGAGCTGGTCCAGAGATTCTTGTTGATCGGAAACACTTCGTTCCAGACCAGCCCCAGTACGACGCCGGCGCTTCCCAGCACGAACAGGCCGGCGACTTTGTCGAGTGGCTCCCGCCCGGAACGCATCCAGGTTCCGGCGAGCCCGCCGAGTAATGCAGTCGCAATAGCGGGCAGCGTGCTCAACAACCCTTCCGGATCCCAGGTCTTCGACTGCCGCCACAGATGATTCGTCGTGAAGATCGCACGATCCAGGGCAGCGCCGAGGTCCATTCCGGGCTCGAGTATCGGCGCTTGCAGGGCCCAATAACCGAGCAGCAGCACCACGATACTTGCGATCTGGCCGCGAGCGCCGGTGTGAAGATAGATGACTGCCGCAACCAGATATGCGATCGCGATCCGTTGCAGCACCCCCGGAATGCGCCAGTGTGCATAGTCGAATCCCCACCAGGGGAAGCTCTGCAGTGCCAGGCCGACCAGAAAAATCAACAGCGCGCGCTTTGCAGTCTTGAGCAGCAGCTCCCGTCGGCTCGCCCCTTGCTCACGGGCCTTGCCGAACGAGTACGTCATGGCGACGCCCACGATGAAGATGAAAAACGGAAAGATGAGATCGGTCGGCGTCCAGCCATTCCACGCGGCGTGCTCCAGCGGCGCGTAGATGTGTTGCCAGGAACCGGGATTGTTGACGAGCAGCATCCCGGCGATGGTGATGCCGCGAAAGACGTCGAGTGAAAGCAGCCTAGCGCTCGATTTCATCCTGCAACCAGGCGCGAAAATCGTGTGCTGCCGCGCGCTTCTCACCCGCCTTGAGCAACAGGTAATGCCAGTCCGGACCTCGCATCACCTCGGCGAAAGGCTGGATGAGCCTGCCCTCGCGGACCAGCGAGGCAAACAATATCGGCGACAGCAGTGCCACACCAGTACCTTCGACTGCGGCCACCGCGTCGAGCTCGTAAGTCGGATACTCGCTCGCGCAGAAGCGCAGATCCGGCGAGTGCACTCCCGCGGCGCGAAACCAGAGCAGCCAATCATCGTGCGGCAGCAGCGGCAAGCTCGCCAGATCGGCGGGTGATTTCAGGCGCACGCTCGCTGCGAGCTTTGGGCTGAGCATCGGCGTGACCTCGACGGGGATGAGCCGCGTCACCTCGAAGTCCGGCCAGTCGCCGCGGCCGGTCCGTATTGCCATGTCGAACTCATGGGCCGGCCGCACGTCGGTCGAGACGTCGAGCTGGATCGGCGTCGCACCGTTGCGCTGGTAGTACCGAGCCAGTCGCGGCGCAAGCCAGCGCACGACGAAGGACGGCACGACCGTCAAGCGCAGCGCCTGCTCCGAGCTTCGGCAATCGCTGACCGCGTCCTCGATCATCCGCAGCGCCTCTGCAAGGCAGCTGGCAAGTGCGACGGCAGCCGGCGTTGGCTCGAGGTTCGGGCCCGAGCGAATGAACAGCTGCTTGCCAAGCTCAGCTTCGAGATTGCGCATGCGCAGGCTGACCGCAGCCGGCGTGACACCGAGTTCATTCGCAGCGCTCGTGAAGCTCGAATGACGCACGCACGCTTCGAGCACTCGCAGGGATTCGATCGGCGGCATTCGTCGGGACATGAGCCATTTCAAGCACACCTTGTCATCACGCGCAAGATTGCTCGCAATCGCGCGCAGTCGCCCCGCACATACTGTCGTGAAGCGCGGAGCAACGCATGAAAGAGCTCAGATCACGGCACCTGTTCACGATTTCCATCGAGCTGCATCCCATCCTCGACGTGGGTATGACGCCCAGTGGTCAGCGCCGCATCGTGCCCGTCTCCGGCGGCCGGTTCGAAGGTGAGCGACTCCGAGGCGAAATCCTGCCGCATGCGGGCTCCGATCTGCTGCTCACGCGGGCCGACGGAGCGTTCCAGCAGGACGTCAGGCTGGCGCTGCGAACCCACGATGGCGCGCTGGTCCTCATGACGTACCGCGGTATCCGGCACGGCTCCACGCCGGAGCACTACTACTTGCGGACAGCGCCGTTCTTCGAGACTGCGGCACCGTCTTACGAATGGCTGAATCGCATCGTGTCGGTCGGCTTGGGTGAGCGCGCTGCGAAGGTGGTGACTTACGATGTTTTCGAGATTCTTTGAGAAATTGATTCGCTGGTTGGTCCGTGCAGCCGTTCCCTGCGATGGCATGCATTGGGTCGACGCCAGGCGGCAGCCTGAGCCGCCGCCGGTGCGATGGATCAACGTCCGATGACGTGCGGCAACAAACGCCGATAGAGCAACAGCGTCCCGAGCAATCCCGCCAGCAGCAGCACGATCAGCACGCAGCCGATCAGCAATGTCCGCCAGATCCATGCGCCGCCGGTACGCGTTGCGGAGTCGGTGACCTGCAGCAAATCCTTGAGTATCGCTTTGCGTTGCGCGTCGATCGCAGCCGTCGCCTGTTCCAGCGTCGCCTCTCGTTGGCTGCGCACGATCTTCTCGACCTGCTCGAGCGAGGCCTCGCGCTCGGCCTGGATGTGCCCAAACAGATCATCGAGTGCGGCCTGGCGCTCGCGGGTCACCTGTTGGGCCAATCCGCCCAGCAAGTCGGACACTGTTTCCATCATCGCTGACATCTGCGTGATCTGGGCCTGAGTCTGCTGCGCCTCCCGGGTCGCCAGCGCATTGCCGGTATAGACCTCCGCCTGCCAGCGCATGAGGAACGGCATGCGCTGCGCCAGGAAGAGCGAGCGCTCTGCGAGCAGGCGAGTCTGATCCAGCTGCCGCGTCGCTGCGTGCATCGAGTCGAACAGACCGCTGTACGATTCGACGGACGTGGATCCGGTTCGCTTCAGATCGGCGATACGCACAAACGCCACTTCGGCGGCCGAGCGGCGCGATCCGTTCCACGACAGGATGCGTTCGCGAAATGCAATGCGCGTCGGCTCATTGACCCAGCGCTGCGCGACTCGCCAGGCATCGGCATCGTTCTGTTCCAGCGCCCGCTGCAACCTTGCCTCGGGACTGTCTGCGGGCTTACCGAGCGCAGCAGCTCTTTGTGCATCGGCTGTCAACGTCGTGAAAGTGAGCAGGTCGGCAAGCGCATCCACTGGGTCCGGCTGCATCGCGATCGCAACGAGCGCCGATGACAGGACCAGCCGCGCCGCCATTTCGTCGCGACGGGATTCCGGTGTCTGTCCGGAGCGCGCCAGGTTGATCTCGGAAGCGATGCGCTGCATGGCCGTGTCCGCGAGCGCCATGACGCTGCTTTGGATACTCTGCGCTTCCGTCGCCGTGACAGTGGGACGTCCCACCTGGTCTGCCGGCCCCTTGTTCGCCGCGGCGGTTCGCGACACTGAGCACCCCGCTACCAACACGCACAGCATTGCTGCCGCTCCCACCTGCAGGGTCTTTTTCGTAGTCATTGTTATAGCCCTCCTCCCCATCGGTACTGCCAGGCGATGCCGAGTGCATCGAAATCGGAGCCACTGCGGGTCGACACGCCGGTATTCGCGTAGAGCCTCACTGAATTGTTGCGACCGATCGGCAGCGTGAACGTCAACCCGATTCGAGAATTGTTCTTCAGGTCCGAGCCGGGGACGCCATCGATCGTCGTGCGTCCGCCAGTGAAGTAGGTAGCGAACAGCGCCAGCCACGCGCCGGAGGAGAAGGTGCGGATTGCGCCGCCCTGCACGGAATAGACCGGTTCCTGTTCGCGCGTGCGTCCGCCGATGAAGTCGTCGTTGTCCTGATAGAACTGTGCTGCGCCGATCAGCTCGCCGATCCACTGGCCGATTGCTTTCGACGCGCCGATCTCCGGCTTGAGCGACCAGCGATGGGTGCCGATATTGATCAGCCGCTGCTCGTCGTACTGACCGACCGGCACCCAGACGGTCAAGCTCGCGCCGACGATCAGGTCCTGCCGATAGCTGCTCATGTCTCGCAGTGTCAGCGCCGGCGCTCCGTGGAGGTTGATCGAAAAACGTACGCGTGGATCGCCCCAGCCGCTCACGTCGCGGGTCTGCACCTGCCCTGCGAGATCGGCGCTGCCCGAGAGCGACGCGTACGACCCGGTGGCATCGAACTTCGCCGACCGCCCCCACGCCGCGAAGGAATGGGCGTAGGCGACGACGGCGCTGTGCACGTCGATGTTTGCGTTGTCGAGGGGAATGGACGGATCGGCGACCACGCCGCCGGTCGTGTACGCATAGCCGGCAATGGCGAAGTTCAGGCCGACCGGAGCATTCGCATACAGCCGGGGCTCAAGGTCTTGCGCGCGCAAGGTGCTCGTGGCCAGCAGAGCCGCCGCGATCAGGGCGAAGGAAGCGTGCAACCGGGCAAGGCGACCGCTCACCTCACTTGTTTAGTATCGCGCCGGACTTTGGGCCATACGAGCAACGGGCAAGCTCAGATCTCGCTCAGGTAGCCCCGCTGTAGCTGCTGCTGCTGGTTCTCGAAAATCGCCATCGCCGTCGTCATCCGCAGGAAGCCGAACTTCCGGTAGAACGGCTCCCGTCCCGGCACGGCGTACAGGATGATCTTCTTGTGCCCGCGTGACTGCTCCACGAGATGGCTGACGACCTGCTTGCCAAGGCCCGTGCCCTGGTGGCTCGGCAACACGGCGATGTCGCAGATGTACGAGCAGTCTCCACCATCAGCAAGCGCCCGCCCCGCTGCCACGAGCTTGCCGCTGTCGTAGACGAAGCACTTGAACATGCTGTTGCCGAACACCTTCCGGAGGTGCGCCGCCTTCTTGTCGCCAAGCGGCGCGACACGGTACAGAGCAGAGAGCTCTTCCCAGTCGACTGCATCGTTCGAGTATTTCCATTCCAGGGTCATACCGTGTCTCCTTTTCTTGCGACGAGGCGCACCATGCCTCTCATTCCAGTTTCGCGACGCACGCTGAATCCATTGGACCCGAGACTGGCGCTGAGAAGGTTCGGCGCCAATCGAATCTTGCGATAGTGACTGACCCGAGTCTGCCAGCCATCCCGCGTGCGCTCGTGAACGATGTCATGAACGACGAGAGCCTCGGACTCGTATTCCAGGAAGCAGGTCAGGATCCGGTCATCCTCGCTCCGGACTGGTATGAAGCGCTGGTCAGCGACGAGCGGGACCGAGTAGTCGCGAAACGAGACGACGAATACGCCACCGGGTGGCAGTGCCGCGGCAGCACTTGCGATGAGGCTTGCGACAGCGCCACGGTCGGGCAGATGCGTGATCGTGTCGCCCATGCACAGGATTGCCGCCGGCGGCTCGGTGAGATGGCTTCGAAATGCCAGCAGGTCATCGTTGACTGCCTTGATCGCCAACTCGCCGGCGAGCTGTCCGAGCGTCTGCAATAGCTCTGCCGAAGTATCGATTGCAGTGACTCGCGCGCCTTTGCGTGCGAGCGGAATGGCGTGCATGCCGAAGCCTGCGCCCAGATCGACAACGACAGCTCCTGCTGTGAGCGGCAGGTTGAGCTCCTCGATCTCGGCGGCACCGGCACGCAGCGCCGCGTCCGCACCCCCGGCCATCCACAGGTAGATCGGGGCAAGATGGTTGGCGTAGTGCTCTGTGACGCTGGTCATGCCGTTGAACCTTAAACGGGCTAGAGTCGCTGAGCGTGGGCAGCCTACCAAAGACCCTGATCTGCGCGTGCTTGCTGCTCGCGAGCCTGCCGGGCATCGGCGCCGACAATCCATTGCGCTTCCTCGACGAGCAGGTCGCGGCACATCCCGGTCAGAGCGTTGTTATTCGACGAGACGCGCGACCCCATAGCTCTCACCGTTCCTGGCAATGACCCGCAGCGAATGCGCTTCGGCCAATCCCAGCAATTCGTGCGCCGACATCTCGCCCGTCGAGAGGTCGACGGTCTTGCTGGGAAGGTTGCGCAGATCGATCGCGCCGCGCTTGTGCGGCTCCTCGATGATCTCTTTGTTCGAGATGTCCACGCGCCCTGCCATGAGCAGTCGCATGTCACTGATCAGGTACGCAGCGAGCTGATCGTCCGCGATATCGCTGCCGGGAATGTCGAGGCGAAAGTCCTCCGCGAACAGCCTGCCGCCATTGGTGAAGTGAATGACGAAGTCGAACTTGACGCGATGGTCTGGCATGGCGGACTCCCTGGGCACCATGTTCGCACATTGAGCTGCCCGTTCAACACAGAAGGACAGCTGAATGAAGCCACTCCCGCATCCGTCCCGATGCGTGGTCATAGAATCCGCAGCGACGAACGCGGGAGGATTCGATGAAGCGCTCGATATCGGCCGTGTTGACGGGCTTGCTGCTGCTCGCCGGCAGCCTCGCGTACTGCGATGAGATCCTTCCGACCGGGCTCGGCGAAGCAGTCGACAAAGACGTGCAGGAGCTGCGCGCGGCGACCGAACCGTTCAAATCCGTGGCCGCCGCCCTCGCGGCAGGTTACGTCGCCACCGATCGCTGCGTGCAGCATCCAAGTCACGGCGTGATGGGACTGCACTACAAGAATTCCGCGCTGCGCGACGCGACACCGGACCTCGATCACCCGGAGATCCTGCTCTACCAGCGGCTGCCGGACGGCTCGCTGCAGCTGAACGGCGTCGAGTTCGTCGTGCCGTTCGCAGCGTGGACGCACGACGAGCCGCCGGTATTGCTGGGCCAGAAGATGCGGCGCGAGGAGAGCCAGGGTATCTGGTATCTCCACGCGTGGGTCTGGGAATGGAACCCGTCCGGAATCTTCGAGGACTGGAATCCTCGCGCGAAGTGCTAACTCGCTTCGAGTAACCGTTTAGCGGCCCGCATCGCTCCATCGCCCACGACCGTGTCGGCGACTGCCAGCGCTCGCGTGCGCGTTCCGGGGTTCAACGCAGCCTCGATAGCGGCCGAGAACGATTCGGCAGTCGGCGTCGGACCCTCGTGTGCCGCGCCGATTCCGAGGTCCCAGACTCTGCTGGCCCAATAGTGTTGATCCATGATCTGCGGAATCACTACCTGAGGACTCCCCGCTCGCGCGGCCGCCGTCGTCGTGCCGGCGCCGCCGTGATGGACGACTGCAGCGACCCGAGGAAACAACGCCTGTTGGTTGACCTCGCCGACGATGAAGCAATCCTCGCGGTCATCGACCAGCGCAAGCTCCGCCCAGCCGCGCGAGAGCAGGACCCGACGACCTTGCGCGCGCACGACATCGATCGCCATTCGGGCGAACTCCTTCGGCGCGGGCAGGCTGCCGAAACCGATGTAGACGGGCGGCGCACCTGCGTCGAGAAAGGCCAGCAGCTCGGCCGGAAGCGGCCGCTGATCCGGCAGGATCCACGCGCCGGTCTGCACGACATCGAGCTTCGCAGCCTGCCGCCAGGGCGCGATCACCGGATCCGCGGCGAGCCACGGCCGATCCGTCTGGACGTGATCGCGCACGTTGTCGACCGAATGCAAACCGACCGAGGCTCGCAAGTTGTTGAGCCCGTCGCCGAACAGGTCGTTCATGACCTGGACGTCCGCGTCCCACAGGGCCTGATTGTCGGCGATCTCGCGCGGATGCGGGTGGCTCGGATACTCGAACGGCCGCTGATACGGTGAGGGCAGAAACATCGGACAGTAGGCAGCGAACACGTAACGCAAGCCCTGCTTCTCCGCAACGGCCCGCGCCGCGGCCACGGAAGAAAACAGACCCGTCGCCACCATCACATCGCAGCCCTTCGCTGCTGCACTGATCGCGTCGTACTGAGCAGCCATTACCTGCGCTGCAAGCTTCGGCAAGGAAATCGTCGCGCGCTTCGGCAACATTTCGGCCAACCAGGCACGCACCGACGTGAAGGCAGGCAGCAACGGCACGTCAGCAGCAGCGAAGAGCTGGGCGAACTCCTCATCCGGAGGCGCACACACACGCGCATCCACATCGAGTGCTCGCAACGCCACGCCCAATGCGAGCAGGGGTTGAACATCTCCGCGCGATCCAAAGGTGGTCAACAGTACACGCATGCACGGCTCCCTCAATTAGCAAGGGCGGCGATGCTGCGGCATCGACCGGGCCTTACGGCAAGGCCCCCGATGCGTTATATTCTGTTCACGGGAAGACAAGGTTTGTTCGCCGTCCGGCGACCGCCCACACAAAATCCTTCGAACGACTCACCCGTGAGCAGAACCACGCGATCGCGATCGATGAGCCTCGGGACGCTCGGCCTCGCGCTGATCGTGCTCATGCCGGTGGGCGCGGCGGCACAGGAGCCTCGTGCCGCGCAAGTCAAGCAACTTGCAGATGCATATGTCGCGGAATTCGTCCGTCGGTTCCCCGCAGACGCGGAGCTGAATGGGCTGTCCCTCGAGCATCACGATACGCTCGGCGACAACTCATTGGAGGCGCTGCGCGGCTGGCAAGCGCTGGAAGACCGCTGGGCCGGTGCGATCGCAAAGATCGATGAGGGCGCGCTGCGCGGACACCCCGAGTGGATAACGCTCGGCTTTCTCAAAGAGGCCCTCGAGTCTTCGCGGCAGCTGCGCGTGTGTCACTACGAGCTTTGGCCCGTGAATCAATTGAGCGGCTGGCACGCGCGCCTGACGCAGTTGGCCGCGGTGCAGCCTGTCGGTACGGATGCGTCACGCACCGAAGCACTGGCGCGCTGGGCGCGATTGCCGCGCTATCTCGACACCGAAATCGAAACTCTGCGCGAAGGCGCACAGCGGTCCTATACGACCCCGAAGCACAACGTACAACTCGTCATCGGACAGCTCGATGACCTGCTGGCACAGCCAGCCGCACAGTCGCCGTTCTACAGCCCGGCCGAGCGGGACAAGACAGCAGCATTCCAGGGTGCCTGGACCAAACTGTTGACGGAGCAGATCACGCCGGCCATCCGGCGCTATCGCAACTTTCTCCACGACGAATACCTCGGCAAGGCGCGCGAGTCGATCGCGATCGCTGCGCTCCCGCAAGGCGACACGTGTTATCAGGCATCGTTCCGTTCGTACACGACGATCGAGCGACCCGCCGCCGAGACTTTCGAACTCGGACACAAGCAAGTCGAGCGCAACCTCGCCGAGGCGTTGCAGCTCGGGAAGAGCCGGCTCGGGGCCGGCGATCTCAAGACGCTCGTTGCCCGCATCAACGAGAGTCCCGCGAATCACTTCAAGAGCCGCGACGAGTTGCTCACCTTCGCTCGCGGGGGCGTAGCTCGTGCGCGCGACAAGCTGCCGCAATGGTTCGCGCACGTACCGCGCGCCGACGTCGTCGTCGAGCCCTATCCGAGCTTTCTGGAGCGCGAAGGCAGTGACTCCTACTGGCCGGCGGCCGAGGATGGCAGCCGCCCCGCCATGTACCGGATCACTCTGTTTCAGTTCGCGCAGACGACCCGATCGAACGCAGAGATCACTGCGTTTCACGAGTCGTATCCGGGCCATCACCTGCAGATTGCGCTGGCAATCGAGCGGCCGGCCGCGCATCCGATCACGCGCCTCGTCGGCAATTCCGCATTCATCGAGGGCTGGGCCCGGTATGCCGAGGCGCTCGCCGAAGAGATGGGGCTGTATTCCTCCGACTATGCGCGCGCCAACCGACGCCTCTGGCCCGCTCGCGGCATGGTCGTCGATCCCGGTATTCACCTGTTCGGCTGGACGCGCGAGCAGGCGACCGCGTACATGGCGGAAAGCGGCCGCTTCCCGCCGGCAACCGCCGCTGCTGCCGTCGACCGTATCGCAGTCTGGCCAGGACAGCTCACAGCCTACGACACCGGCGCACTGGAGTTCTTCGCGCTGCGACGAGAAGCGGAAGCGGCGCTCGGCAAGCGCTTCGACATCCGCGAGTTCCATGAAGTCCTGCTCGCCAACGGTGCAGTGACTCTGCCGATGCTGCGCGAGCAGGTGCAGGCCTGGCTGGAGTCGAAACGGACGAAATAGCGTCAGTGCGCCGGACGATCCTCGTCCGCCAGAATCTTGGCCAAGGTCGACATGTTGATGTTGCCGCCGGAAACCACACACACGATCTTGCGAGCATCCGCAATTCCCCGCAGGGCCGCCGCGACCGATGCGGCGCCGGCGCCCTCCGCTATCAAGTGATTTCGCAGCGCGAGTAGCCGGATTGCCGCTGCGACTTCATCGAGACTGACCGTCAGCGCGCCGGCCAGTAACGTGGACACGAGCGGCCACATCTCCGCGAGCAGCGTCTTCCCGCCGATTCCATCGACGAAGCTCGGTTGATAGTCGATGCTCATCGGCCGCCCTGCCGCGAACGAGGCCGCGAGCGGCGCCGCTGTCTCGACCTCGCAACCATACACACGAGTCTGCGGGCGCAGCGCTTGCACGGCGGAAGCGATGCCGCTCGACAGGCCGCCACCGCCGTACGGCACCACGATCGCATCGACATCGGGCAGGTCCTCGAGAATCTCGATGCCGATGACGCCGTTACCCGCAATGACGCGCGCGTCGCTCACCGGATGAATGAAGTGCCCGGAAAGCTCATCGAAGCGATGCTGGACCAGAATCTCCCACCAGCGATCGAAAGGAACCTTGACGACCTGCGCACCGAGCCGTTCGATCGCATCGAGCTTGGCGCGCGGCGCATGATCCGGCACGACGACATCGCAGCGAATGCCCAGCTGGCGCGCGCACCACGCGACACCTTGCGCCATGTTGCCCGCGCTGGCCGTATAGACGCCGGCTCTCCGCTCGTCTTCCGGCGCCAGCAACATCGCGTTGCTGGCCCCGCGAATCTTGAAGCAGCCGATCGGCTGCAGATTCTCCAGCTTCAGGTAGATCTCGGCCGCAGCGTTCTCGGTGTTGAGCTTGATGAGCGGCGTGCGCAGCGCGGCCTGGGCTGTGCGGACGCGGGCGGCCTCGATGTCGTGCAATGGAATCGGATTGGGAAGAGCAGCAATCAATCGGCGATCTCCGCTTCACCTTCGATCTCGACCGGAATCCCGAATGGCAGCTCAGCCATGCCCACGGCGCTGCGAGTGTGCGCGCCGCGCTCGGGCCCGTACAACTCGAGGATCAGGTCCGAGAAACCATTGATGACGGCGGGTTGACGATCGAACCCCGCCGCCGAGTTGACCATGCCGAACACGCGATTCCAGCGGCTGACGCGCTCCAGATCGCCCAACAGGCGCTGCAGCGTGCCGAGGATCGAGAGGGCTGTGAGTCGCGCGGCCCGATATCCCTGCTCGACCGTCAATTCGCTCCCGATCTTGCCAAGCGGGTGTGCCAGCGAGCCGTCAGGGTTCTGCGGACCATGACCGGCGATCAAGACACGCTTGCCACGGATGCACGCAAGCTCGAACGGCAACACGACGCCAGGCGGCGGCGTGAACGGGGGCGGCAAGGTCAGGCCGAGCGCGCGCAGGCGCGATTCGATGGTGCTCATCGACCTGACTTTAAAGCCCCTCGGCGCCTGGCTACAACCTGCTATTCAGAAATGTCAGCACGTGCTGCAGGAACGTGTCGCTGCTCTCCACGTTCGGCATGTGCACGACCGGCAGCATGACCAGCTTCGCACCAGGTACTGTCTCTGCGATGAGCTTGCCATGCTCCGGCAGCGTCACTGTGTCGTCGCGGCCGGCGATCACCAGTGTCGGGCGCGTGATGAGCGAATCGACCCTGCGGAAATCCACGTCGCGAATCGCCGCGAAGTTGCCGGCGATTCCTCGCGGGTCCGTGGCGCGCACCATCGCTCGGAACATGCGCACGACGCTCGAGTCCTCCTGTCGCATCGAGGCCGGGAACCAATTGCCGATGAACATGTCGGCAATCTCGTCGGCGTTGTTCGGCTGCAGGACCCAGGCGATCTGCTGGCGCCAGCGCTCGACCGGGCCGAGATACGGCGAGGTATTGCTGAGAATCAGGCGCTCGATCCGCTCCGGCGCGTACACTCCCAGCCACTGCCCGATCATGCCGCCCAGTGACAGTCCCAGGAAATTGACCCGCTCCAGCTCGAGCTCGTCCAGCAGCTCGAGTGCGTCGCGCCCGAGCCGATCGAACGAGTACGGGCCTTGCGGCACGTCGGACTTGCCGTGACCGCGGGTGTCGAAGCGCACGACCCGGAAGTGCTTCGTCAGCGCAGCCACCTGTCCGTCCCACATTTCCAGGCTGGTCGCGATCGAGTTCGAGAGCACCAGAGCAGGCTTGTGGGTCTCGCCCTCCACCCGATAGGAAATCCGGTAGTCGTCGCTGGTCCGGAATACTGAAGTCGCCGCCGTCATGTGCATTACTCCGCATCGATGAACCTGCGAACAATGCTAGTTCCGCGGCGATTGCCGGGAAATTTCGAACCTTGAACAGTCTTTGTAGAGAGAGCTGACATGAGCGCGTTCACCCTGCACGATCTGCAATGCTTCGACGCCGTGGTCCGGTCCGGGAGCTTCCAGGCGGCGGCCGAGCTGCTGCATCGTTCGCATCCCGCGGTGTTTGCGGCGGTCGCGAAGCTCGAGCGCCAGCTGGATCTCGAACTGCTCGATCGCAGCGGCTATCGCGTGCGCCTCACGGAGTCGGGCAAGTCCTTCCACGCACGCGCGCAGTCGCTGTTGCGCGAAGCCGTGGATCTCGGGTCATACGCTGCGCAGCTCGCGACCGGCGAGGAGAGCGAGCTGAATGTCGTCGTTGGAGATGTGTGCCCGCGGCCGCAGCTCCTTGCATTGCTCGCGCGCTTCTTCACAGATCGTCCGCGAACCAGGCTACAGCTGCACTACGAGGCCGTGAGCGGGCCCTGGGAACGCCTGATCGACGGCGACGCCGATGTCATTCTGCATCGGGTGGAAAAGACCGATCCGCGGATCGAGTGGATCGATCTGTGTCGGGTCTCGTTCATCCCCGTGGCCGCGCCGGGCTTCCTGCCCTTCCCCGTCTCGACCTCAATCGAGCCTGAGAAGCTGCGCAGCTTCACGCAATGCGTGATTCGCGATACGGCCCGCAACCTGCCGGCTGCCAATTACTTCCTGATCGAAGGTGCGCATCGATGCACGGTGGCCGATCAACCGATGAAGAAGGAAGTGATCGTGAATGCAATGAGCTGGGGCCACCTGCCGGACTTTCTGATCGCCGAGGAGCTCGCTAACGGGCGCCTGCTGTCTCTGGCGGGAAAACACTTTCCCGGGCGCACGGAAGAGGTGGTTGCGGCGCGCGTGCGTGAGCGCCCGCGTGGCCCGGTCGCGAATGCGCTGTGGAGCTACATCACGGAGCAGGCCGCGGAGATTGCTCGTGCAATGCCTCCGCCGCAGCGATGAACGCGGCGACGCTTTCGTAGAGTGACCGCCGGTTTCGCTCCAGGTGCATCACGTGCGTGCCGTCGTCGATCTGTAGCTGCCACTTCATCGCGCTGCCGGTGAATCGGTCGAGAAAGGCGTCTGCCTGCGCAGTGTTCACCAGCCAATCGTAGTTGCCGTACACAACGAAGATCGGGACTCGCACGTCCTTGGCGTCGTATGGATAGACGCCTGCCTGCGCCTGATCGATGTCCTCACCGGGACCTTCCGGAACGCGCACGGTTTCCGGCGGATCCTCGGCGACGTGCAGGTTCGCTGCCACGAATTCCCTCGCCCAGCGACGATCGACCGTGGGCTCCAGCAGCGTCAGGCCCCGCGGCAACACATTCTTGAAACTCAGCCGATCGAGCCTCTCCGTCGCGTCCTGAGCAAACCATGCGCCTCGGGTCTCCTCTTCCTCCGACCGCTGCGCGACGGGCACGACCGGTCCGAACAGCGTAAGCGACGTCAACTCAGCGCCGTGCGCAGCAGCGAACGTCGCAGCTGGAATCGTCCCCCACGAATGCGCGACCACATGGACGCCGGCGAGACCGCGGGTCTCGCGCAGATACTCGACGGCAACAGCGATCTGCGCCGCCGCCTCAGTTGCCCGCAACACCGGCGGCGCGTGATTCGCCGGTTCGAGCATGGCCTTGGGTCGACTGGATGCGCCATAGCCGGCGAAGTCGAGCCCGCACGCGAGATAACCCCTGGCAGCGACGAAGCTCAACCAGGAGTCGCCCGCAGTGAACTCGTAGCCCGCCGCCAGCAGCGTTGGAAAAGTGGACCCGTGAACGAACAGCACGCCGGCATCCCGAGCGTGTTGCGGCTTCACGCAATGGATCGCCAGTTGCTCAGTCGAATCGGGAATCCGGACGTGAGCCGTCTCGACTCGCGTCGCCGTGCCGAGAACCGCCGCCAGACCGATCGCTGCCAACATGGACATCCCTCGCTTTGAGCGGGACATCCTAGCCGAGAACAGCACGTGGATATTTCGATGCGCATCGAACCATGCGAAGGCGAGGCAGCAGCTTGCAAGTATTCAGCTCACCACTTGCTCGAGCATGTCTGCTGCCTGCCGTCCGAAGCGCCGACTCAGCTTCCGCAAGAGGTCGATGTCGATTCGCTCCCTGGCAGCCTTGAATGCATGACGCGCATCGGCCAGGTCCTGTGGACCGCCGGCGAAGCACTTCATCGCAATGAAGTCCTCGCGACCGATCACACGCAGCGAGCTGCCGGAAAAAGGCACCGTGATTGCACGCGAAAAGGCTGCGGCGTCGAGCCCGCGCAGCCCCGCCAGCAGATCGACGCGATTGCCGTGACGGTCCGTGACTGCGAGCAGCGCTGGAATCGGGTCTTCCGCATCGCCGTGCCGCAGGTCCGTGCTGAACCCTGCCTTCTTGAGCGCCTTTTCGAGTCGCCTGAGCTTCGGTACGCCAAGCGAAACGAGCGCGTCGGCATCAGTCGTTGCACGAATGAATCCATAGACGGAAGCTGCCATGGCCCCGATGACGGCATACTCGATGTCCTGCTCCTCCAGTACTGCAGCAACATCCAGCAGCAACAGGATCGATTGCCCTGGGCCGCGCGCCTTCATGACGATCGCCTTCCGGCACGCTGCAGGGCGGTGACCAGCTCACTGTGTTTGAGATGAGCGTGCAAGCGCTGCTCGGGTGTCATCTCCCGAGCAGTCGCCACCAGTTCATCCCGCGCGTCTTCGGCCAGCCTGGACCGCATTCCCTGACGAGCATCAGGCATGGGGCCAGTCAGGAACGCCCCCGCTTCTTCCGGCACGGCGCCAATCTGCAGGACCAGCTGCAAGCCCGCACGAACCGCAATTCGAATCAACAATTCGAGCGACAGCTCGGCAACCCGGCCATTCGCGATCTTGCTGAGCGTCGGCTGAGGGATCCGCAGCAGCTTCGCCGCCGCCGCCTGGCTCAGCCCGCGTCGGGCCAAAAACCGCGAAATCTGCAGAGCGACGTCGCCGCGCAACGCCTGGACAGTCGCAGTGTCTTCCGAGGTTGTCATAGCGTATCTACTATACTTATAGCGAATTCACTATGCAAACCCATCAGGCCGGCAGTGGCTGATGCGTCGACGGTTCTCCCGACTAATCGAGGGCGCTGATGCTGACGTAGTATCCGTCCGGATCCCTGAGCGAGAACTCGCGGGTCCGGGTGTTCGGGTTCACGTGCGGCTCCTCTTCGAACCGCGCCACCAGCCCCCGCCCTCGCGACAACGCCATGTCGAAATCATCGACACGGAAAAACAGCAGGAGGCCATTGCCCGGCTGTGCAAGGTCCGGGCTCGTGAGCGGCGGATGCTCATGAGCACCCCATTCGTGAAGACTCAGCAACACCGTGCCGTCCACGTCGCAGATCTGACCGAAATCCTCGTGCGCGGGGGCTCCCTGCGGCAGGCCCAGCAACGACAGGTACCACTTGAAGCTGTGCGCCACGTCGCGGACGCCAATGATCGTCCAGAGACGTCTCATCGCGGCGCCTGCGCCAGCGCTGCATTCAGCGTGCGATGGAGATGGACGAGCGCGCTTTCGAAGCGCCCGAACACGAAGCTCTCGTTCGCATCGCAGGCGATGCCGCGCTGGATGGCACTGACGATCGCGCGATCCTCGCTCGCTCCGATCTCGGCGAAGTGCGCATCGCGCGTGGCGGCCTCGAGCGCTTCGGCATGGTCACCGCTGAGATTTGTCAGCGAGTAAGCAACGACATTCGTGCGATCGACGCCGAGCGGCTCCAGCACGAGCAGGTTCGTGTGGTTCGACAGCACCGTGAGCAGCGCATTGGGAAAAATGTGATAGACAAACGTCACGAAGCCCATGACGCGCCGCTCGCCCGGCGGCACGGCCGCCAGCTTCTCGATGCGCCGGAACGGGAACGTCACGCGACTGTGCGGACCGGTCTGCTCGACGACGTTGAGGTTGTCGAATCCGTACGGGAAAAAGCTTTCCGGATGCGTCGGACGGATGTGATAGCCCTCGAGGAAGCCTTCGAGCACGATCTTCCAGTTGGCCTGCGTCTCGCGCGAGCTCGAGGCGTAAAGCTTCTGCTCTTTGCCCACGAGCTCGGGCAGGCCCGCGAGCTCCGCCGGCGCGGGGCTGGACGCCTGCGAAACGAAGACCAGGCCGTTGCGTTCGATGACGCTGAGCGCAGCGAGACCGTGCTGGCTCTTGTCGAGTCCGGGGAACCCTTCGGCATGCGGGATGTGCCGCAACCGACCGTTCAGCTCGTAGGTCCATCCGTGATAAGGACAGACAAACGCATTCGTGCAGCCGCTGTCAGTCGCGATGCGCATCCCGCGGTGTCTGCAAACGTTCTGAAAGGCGCGCACCACGCCGTCCTGGCCTCGAACGGCCACGACCGGTCTGCCGGCGGCATCGCGAGCCATGTAGGAACCTGCATCGGGAAGTGCCGCGGACGGACAGAACGCCGCATAGGAACGCCGCAGAACGCGCTCCATCTCGGCTTCGAACCGCTGCTGAGAGCGATAGTTCTCCACCGGCTCGCGCCACAGCTCCTCGCCGACGTCTGTGCTGCGGTTGGCGATGTGCGAGAGCACGCGCTCGGTAATCTCGTGATCGGTGAGCAGCGCTGGCATAGTGCGCATCCTACTTGAAAATCGAACGAGGGACCCATGGCCAAGGCCTATTGGATCGCGTGCTACCGACAAATCTCTGATCCCGCCAAGCTGGCCGCCTATGCGCGACTTGCCGGGCCCGCAATCGAGGCGGGCGGCGGCCGAATTCTGGCACGCAGTATCGCTGCAAAAGCCTACGAGGATGGCAAGCTCGATCGCACGGTGCTGATCGAGTTCGATTCCGTCGACCACGCTGTCGCGGTTCACGACGGTGCCGCGTATCAGGAAGCGCTGGCGCTGCTGGAAGGTGCGGCGGTACGCGATTTGAGAATCGTGCCAGGGGTCTGATCTACCCGCCGAACGAGCACAGTCATTGAACCTGGACGGCGCCGAGCCGACGTTTCCAGAACGTCGCGGACGCCCAGCGGGTCTCCAGCTCGTAGTACGCACTGCGCTCGAAGAGATAGCTGGTGCACTCGCGATTGCGCTCCGCCTCGTACTCATCGATTGCTGCAGGATCGGACTGCAATGCTCGCAGAACAGCAGCCGCACCAGCCTGCGCAGTTCGCAAGGCCCGAATCACGCCGCTGCCCGAAATCGGATCAACTGACAGCGCCGCGTCGCCGACGGCCAGCCATCGCTCGCGCGGCGAATCGTGGCGGATCAAACGCTGACTGATCGCTGAGTAGATCTGCGGGGCTCGGCACGATTCTCCCGCGCTCATTCGATCCGTCGTCGCTCGGGCTGCCTGCAATGCTGCCCGCCAGTTCTGCGCAAGGTGGAATCGGCCTGCGCGCACGATGTCACCATCGCTCATCAGCATCGCAACCGAGCGGTCGTTGCCGATCGGCGCCGAATACCACCATCCATGCGGCGTCGTTTCCACCAGCGTGTAACAGTGCGACCCCGCATCCGGATCAGCGAACTGCGCTGCGACGCCGATCAATCGATCGAACACGCAGTGGCGAGCATTGAACCGCCGCGCCAGCGTCGAGCCGCGTCCGGTCGCATCGACGATGAAGCCTGCGCTCGCGACTTCTTCAGTCTCACCGCACTTCCACCGCAGCGCGTAGTTCCCATCGACCTGCTGCGCGCAATCGAGCAGCCGTGCTCCAGTGTGCAATTCGGCGCCTGCCTGCACGGCGCTCGTCGCGAGCATGCGATCGAAGCGGACCCGATCGACGTGCCAGCCATTCAAGTACGCAGTCGCAAGGTGCGAATGCTGTTGCGGATCCGGCGCGCCCCAGACGCTGCGAGTGCCATATGACGGAAGCGGCGCAAGATCGAGGAAGTCGCGCCACACTCCGAGCTCGGCGAGCAGCGGCTGCACGCCGGGCGCAAGAGACTCGCCGACCCGCACAGCTTCGAACTGCGTGCGCTCCAGCAGGAGCACGCGACAGCCGGACTGTGCGAGTCGACGAGCCGAGGCACAACCCGCCGGGCCCGCTCCGACGACGGCAACGTCGTAGCGGGGGCGACGGTCAGCGTTCGTTCTCATCGGTCGCGACAGTCACGGCAGCCGCGGCTGTCCTTGCAGAACGCGCCCAGGCACTTGCGCAGCGCTTCCAGGTCGAGGCCGGCTTCGCGCAGGCGTTTCTCCAGCTCCGCGTCGATCGTGCCGCCCCGATGCAGGATGCAGCTCAGCGCCTCGCACAAACGCGCATCGCGGTCGCGCAGATAGTCGACGATGACCTGACCCGGGTTACCGGAGTCGCCGGGACGATCCCCACCCCGCCAGACTCCGGCAGTGAGTGTCTGCTCGCGAGTGAACGGCTCGCCACTGCGTGTCGTGCCGCGTGCCCGGATGCGGAACGAGTAGACACCCGCGGCCCCGGTCTGCCACGACCCGTGGAATCGCTCGTCGCTTCGCAGATTCAGGGCGACCGTGCCCGTGAACGCTTGCGGACCGCGCACCTCGGCCCACACCTGGACCTGGCTCGTGAGCGGTATGCCCGACTGCGCCAGGGAAGCGACCAGCTCGATGCGCGCACCGGGTTCGAAGCTCGACTGCGCCAGCGACGCCTGCAGCGAGACATTCGAATACGAATGCACGACGAGGCTGAAAGGCAGGCTGCGCAATGACTGCCCGTTCGTGGCAGCAGCCGCGAGCATGCTGGCGCGTTGCGCTTGCGGACCAATGACCGGCCCCGTCGCAGCAGCGGCCGCAGCTCTGGAAGCCAACAACCTGTTTGGAGGCGGCGCTACGCCGCGCGGATCCACGCCTTGCTCGCGGCCGAGTCGCGGCCGGCCGATCGTCAGTAGCGCGTGCCACGTGCCGCCGCCGTCGAAGCGATCCGCCATCAGCTCGAGCGGCAGGACCAGCCGGTAGTAGCTGACGCCGTTCGACAGGATGAAGCGCATGCCAGGCTCCGCTTGCGCAAGCCACGGCTCGATGATGCGTCCACTCGGCGTCTCCAGGCGAAAGTCCACGACCTGCGGAAACGGCGTGAGCAGAATGACGTCAACGCCCGCATCCGCCGCTGTCAGCTGGAACGGGATGCGCTCGACGCGTCCCTGGAACAGCTGACCCTGTGGATCGAGCACGATCTCGGCATTGCTGATGCCGGCGAGAATCTGCAGGAAGTACTTCTGCAGCAGGAAGCGATTGTCGGTGCCGATCGAGCCGGTGATCAGCAGGTAGCCGCCGTTGTTGCCGGAGATCGTCTGCAACCCCGGAACGCTGATGTTTTGCGGCTGCCCGAGGCCCACGGAATACGTGAACTCGTTGATATCGGCTGCAACGTCGGCGATGAAACGACTGCTGTTCTCGACACCATCAGTGAGGACAACCAGCGATTTGACGTCGAACGGCGTGGTCGTCGCATTGAGCAACGCACGGCCTTCGAAGATGCCATCGCCGATCGAGGTATTGCCGCCCGGGTCGAGGCCATTGCCGTTGATGATGTCCTTGACGGTGGAGCGCGCGATGTCGGACAGGCCGCCGTTACCGAGTTGCACGATCGATTGCAGCGGCTGCGCGTCCTCGTTGAAGCGCACGACGCCGACGCCGTCGCCCTCGAGCATGACATCGACAAAGATATTGGCCGCCTGCTGGAGCGAGGTGTGCTTGCTCTGACCGTCGCCGCGATCTTCCGACATGCTCCCCGACCGATCGAGCACCAGCGACGCCGCGGCAGTTTTCCGCGCGACGGTGTTGCCGATGATGGTGATCGTCCAGCTCTGCGTATTGCCGGAATCGCGAACCGTCACGGTCTGCGGCGGCAGGACGTCACCCGCGTTGCTGGTGCGATAGATCACCCACAAGCGCGCAGTGGCGATTGCGGTGCCGGAGGTCGGGCCGACGGTGACCGAACTATTGAATGCCGTCAGTTGCGGGTGCGACGGCGCGCCGCCCGGCGCGTATTCGAGCGTCACACCGCTGGCAGGCGAGCTGACTTCGAAGGTGATCGCGAGCGCCGTCTCGCGCACCATGCCCATCGGACCCTGCGGCACGTCCTGGAAGTTCAGGAGCGGGGTCAGCAGGTTGATGCTGGCGAGATCGCAACGATCGACTTCGACGTGCTGCGCACCCTGGCGCACGACGAAGCCGAGCTTGTTCCACTTGTCCACCATGTCCTGGCCGCTGCTGACCACGCCGTCGATCCAGCCTTGACCGGCGCTGCCGCCGCGAGTCACGACATTCGGCCGCGGCACCGGCCACCAGTTCGTGGCGCATTGATAGAAGTCGTTCTGCCACGGCAGCGCCATCGTGTACGTGATGTCGCCGGCAGCGACGGCGCCGTGATCGAGACGGAACGGCTCGCTGAAATTGCCCGGATCGATGATGGGACGCGACGAGCTGTCCAGCCCGCCCGCCTCGATGCCGGGGTAGAACGCACCGCCAACGCACGCTTCGAGCGCCGCGCGATCGAGCCCGGCAGGCGAGACTGTCGCTTCCGGCGCTGGCAGGCCTGTCCAATCGTTGTTGTACGTGTTGTCCTTCCAGCGCTGCATGTGCGCGTACTGGGTTGCGGTCAGGCGATCGTCACTGGTGCCTGAATCATTGATGCGCGGCATGTTGCCGCCGCCGCCGCCGGGCGCTTTCAGCTTGTTGAAGATTGCCGTCCGCAGCGGATCGCTCGTGACCGGATCGGGCCAGGTGTGCGCACCCATCGTCGTCGCCACCCAGCCGCTATCGCGCGCACGCTGCAGGACCGGATGCACGTCCTGCGTATACGAAGTCGTCGTGGGAGCAGTCAGCAGACCGCCGTCGACCATCGCCTGGAAGACGCGATCGTAGAGCGTGATCACGCTCTCCTGATGCGGCGCGAACTTAGGCGGCGCCACAATGACCCAGGCGCCGACGACGGCCGGTGTCGAGTTGTCGGCCCGCAGTTTGATCGTCGCAGTCACTGGACCGTCGGCGACGTCGTCGTACCACTCCTCGGTCGACCAGAAATAGCCGCTGAGCGCATTGCCGGTCGGCGAGCCGGACTTGCCGAAGCCGCCGAGGACCAGCAGATGATTGTCGTCGTCGCTGCGAATTTCCCCGAGCGGCACCGTCGCCGTCGACGAACCGAACTTGATCTGGCCATTGTCGAACAGCTTGCGCTGGTTCGGCGCGTTGAGCGTGCGGCTGCCCGGATCGATCGTCAGGTCGCTGGCCGAGCCGGAGTTGCCGCGGCCAGGATTGGCCGCCTTCTTGTTGACCAGGTGCACGGTCCAGGTGATCTGTGCATCGGCGTCGCTGATCTCCTCGACAGTGTCGTCGTCGTGATGAGCGAAGATGCGAAAGCGCGCGGCCTGTCGCTTGACGCGGCATTGTCCATCTTTGAAGCCGCCCGACGGATTGGGCTCCTCGCGCACTCGCTCGGGGCCGATGAAGTATTCGTCCGGACTGTTGCCGACCCGCGCGATGCCGATCGCGGGGTGAATCTTGTAGACCGTGGCCATGATGGCGCCCGTCCTGGGTAAACGCTGAGTTGCGAATTACGCTAGTCGCGGCAATGGGCGCGAGCTATTGGTCATTGGGCTCAGGGGGCTCAGGGGGCTCGGGGGACCGCAGCGGGAGCACGCTTCGTCGCAGCGACGCAGCAGCTGCCATGGGACGTTCGATACGATCCGGTGCTCCGCAACTTTGAGGAGAAGACTTCGTGAGAAGCAGCTCAATCAGCGCGATCCTCTTGCTCGTCGTTACGTCGCTGGCAACGTTCGGTCAAACTGCAACAGGCGCGCAGCAGCGCGCACCGCTAGTGCAGTCGATCGACATCCAGATCCCGTCGGCGCCGACGCCCGTCACGATCGCCGGCGAACGGCATCTTGCCTACGAGCTGCACCTGACGAATTTCCGTCCCTACGACGTGGTGTTGACTCATCTCGAAGTCATCGACGCGGCTCGCAGCAGCCGCGTCGCCGAGTTCAGCGACTCGCAGCTCGCAGCACTCCTCGGCCGCGTCGGCGCACGAGTCGAAGGCGCTGACCGCCAGATCATCCCCGCAGGTGGACGAACGGTTGTCTACCTGTGGCTGCCGCTGAAAGCCGATGTCGCGATGCCCGCGAGGCTGCAGCACAAGATCGAGCTCGATCTCATGCGCCCTGCGGGCCGCTTGCACACCACCGTCAGCGACAATGGCTGTGCCGTGCGCAGTGAGCAAGCGATCGCCCTGAGCGCGCCACTACGCGGCGGGCCATGGGTTGCGCTGTCCGAGCCGAAGCTGACCGGCGGCCATCGAATGTCCATCTATACGCTCGACGGCCACGCACGCATTCCCGCGCGGTTCGCCGTTGACTTCGTAAAGATGGCAGACGACGGGACCCGCGCGCGCGGCGACGCAAAGAGCATCGCGAACTGGCACGGCTATGGCTCGGAAGTGTTGGCCGTCGCCGACGGCACTGTCGTCGAAGCCGTCGATGACATGATGGAGAGTCCGACGCGGTCGGAAACCGAAGCTCCGGTTGCTCTCGAGAACGCCGCCGGCAACTACGTGACGCTCGACCTGGGTCACGGACGCTTTGCGTTCTACGAGCATCTCAAGGGCGGCAGCATCACGGTCAAGCGCGGTGAGCGGGTGAAGAGCGCTCAGGTCATCGGCCGGCTCGGCAATTCCGGCAGCAGCTCGTCGGGGCCGCATCTGCACTTTCATGTCGCCGATGCGGGCAACGAGCTCGCCGCGGAAGGCCTGCCCTATGTCTTCCGCAGCTTCGAGGTTATTGGCGCCTACGAAAAGATCGACAGCTTCGAAACCGGCGAGCGCTGGCAACCGCCCTCGCCCGACACTGCTGGAAAACGCACCATGGAATTGCCGGCGCCGAACACGGTGATTGTGTTCCCCGGTGCGCGCGATTGAGGTGTCGTCAAGCCAGCCCACCGTTCACGTGAATGATCTGGCCGGTGATCCAGCGCGCGTTCTCCGAGGCGAGGAACGCCACGACGTCGGCGATGTCTTCAGGCGCCCCTAGCCGGCCGAGCGGCGTCTGCTTCGGCGCTTCGAGGCGGCGCGCGGGCACGACCATGCGCGTGTCGCTCGGGCCCGGCGCAACGGCATTGACGGTGATGCCCTTCGGACCGATCTCGTGTGCCAGCGCGCGAACGAACTGCTCGACTGCTGCTTTGCTCGCCGCATACAGGCCCATCGTCGGCCGGACCTGTCGCGTCAGGACGGTCGAGAAGGCGATGATTCGTCCTCCGGCGGGCAAGCGCCGGGCCGCTTCAGCAAGCGTCAGGAGTGCTCCGCGGGCGTTCACGGCGAATGCGGCATCGAAATCCTCTCTCGTGCTCTCCGCAATCGGCCTGGAGCGGACATCGCCGGCATTCGCGACCACGATCCCGGGCGCCCCGAGCCGGGCGCTGATTTCGTCGAACGTTGCGCGCAGATCGGCTGCCTGACTGAGATCCAGCTGCAGCGCGATGGCCTGTCCGCCGCGCTGCTCGATTTCACGAACGACACTGGCTGCTTCGTCACGGCCGGTGCTGTACGTCAGTGCGACCGCATTGCCGTCTGCCGCCAGGCGTTTCGCGACAGCCGCGCCGATGCCGCGCGAACCGCCGGTGACGAGAGCGACCCTATTGCCTGCTTTCATGTCCGACTCCAGATTGCTTCCACCTGTGTCGCATACTGCATGCACACACGGTATTGATCAGCCAGTTGCACGGATTAGGATTTGCAACGTTTCGTTGCAAATGAGGGCCCGATGGACCACATGACCCAGTTCCGCACGTTCGCGCAAGTCGTCCGTGCCCGCAGCTTCTCGGCCGCCGCGCGCAAGCTGGACGTATCGCCGGCAGCGGTCGGCAAACAGATTGCGCTACTGGAGAAGTGGCTGGGCGCGCGGCTGTTCGATCGGACGACGCGGCACCTGCGCCTGACAGAGGCCGGTGAGGATTTCTACGACCGGGCCACGCGCATCCTGCGCGAGCTCGACGATGCACAGCGCGCGGCCAGTGCCGCGCAACGCGAGCCCCGCGGACAGCTCAAGATCAGCGCGCCGGTTTCGTTCGCCGCTCTCGAGCTCGGGCGGGCGCTCGCAAAATTCATGGCGACTCATCCGCGTGTCAGCGTCGAAGTGCAGCTGGACGACCGCAAGGTCAATCTGGTGGCCGAAGGATTCGATTGCGCGGTCCGCATCGGCGCGGTCGACGAGACCAACGTCATCGCACGCCCGATCGGCAGTAGTCCGTTCGTTCTGTGCGCAGCCCCCAGCTACTTGAAGCGCCGTGGAGAACCGCAGACTCCGGCTGAGCTGCGTCAGCACGAGTGTTTACGCTACACGCTTGGACCGTCGCAATGGCGGTTCACGGACATGGATGGCAACGAGGAGTCGATCACTGTCAATGGACCTGTGCGCGCCAACAACGGCATGCTCCTGTGCAATGCCGCGGCCGAAGGGTTCGGCATTACCTATGCGCCCGCCTTCATCGTCGCTGCGGCTGTCAAGTCCGGCCAACTCGTGCGGCTACTGACCCGATACGAGACGGTCTCAACACCCATTCACGTGCTGTACCCGGCGGGCCGCCACGTACCCGCCAAGGTGCGGCGCTTCGCCGAGGTCATGACGGAGCAGGCGTGGGGGCCGCGAGCACGTTGAGCGCGTGCGGCAGGTCCTTGCAGAAGTTCTCGCGGCCCAGCAGCTCGAGCAGGCCCGCTTTTTCCAGCTTGCCGGTGACGCGCTCGTTCGCTCCGGTGATCATCACGCGGACCTTGCGACGATGCAGGTCTTTCACGACTTCCTCGAGCGTTTGCAGTCCGGTGATGTCCATGAACGGCACCCACCGCAACCTCAGGATCACCACTTGCGGATCCGTGTGCGTGCTGGCGAGCGCACGCTCGAAGTTCTCCACGGCGCCGAAGAAAAAAGGCCCTTCGACCCGATAGACGAGCACGCCCGGCGGGAGCGTCAAGCCGCGGTGCCCGTACTCCTCCTGAAGCTGTTGCGCAGTCTGTTCCTGCACTTCGACGCTGCTCGCCATCCGGCGCAGGAAGTGCAGCGTCGCAAGGATGACGCCGATATTGACCGCCACCACCAGATCCACGAACACCGTCAGCGTGAAAGTCACCAACAGAATGACCACATCGGCAGCAGGCGCGCGACGAACCATTCGGACGAAGTGCCGCGCCTCGCTCATGTTCCAGGCGACGACGAACAGGATTGCGGCCAACGCAGCCAGCGGCACGTGCACGGCCAGCGGCGCCAGGAACAGGATGATGAGCACCAGCGTGATCGCATGGACGATCCCGGCGAGCGGGCTCGTGCCGCCGTTGCGTACGTTCGTCGCCGTTCTCGCGATCGCGCCGGTCGCGGCAAAACCGCCGAGGAGCGGCGCAACGACATTCGCGATGCCCTGCCCGATCAGCTCCTGATTCGAGTTGTGGCGCGTGCCCGCCATGCCGTCGGCCACGACTGCGGACAGGAGCGATTCGATCGCACCGAGCATCGCTATCGCAAATGCCGGACCGATCAGCTCGATGACGCGCGCGGCGCTCACTTCCGGGATCTGCAACGACGGCAGGCCGGAGGGAATGCCGCCAAAGGCCGTGCCGATCGTGGCGACGCCCGGCCAATGCATCGTCGCCTGGAGGAGCGTCGCGACTGCCAGGCCCATCAGCGGACCCGGCACTCGCTTGAGCCCAGGCAAGCGCGGCGTTACGACGACAGTGATCAGGGCCAGCACCGCGAGCGCCGTCGTCGCGAGGTGCAGCTGTGGGAATACCTGCAGCAGGTGCCAGACTTTTTCATGAAAGTGCTGCCCCGACACCGCCGGCAGCCCGAAGAAATCCTTCCACTCCCCGGTCCAGATGATGACTGCGATCCCGGCAGTGAATCCGGTAATGACCGGATCGGGAATGAACTTGATGATCGCTCCGAGACGGGCGACGCCGAGCAGCAGCAGGATCACGCCGGCCAGCAGCGTCGCTAACTGCAAGCCGTCGATGCCGTGCTGCGCAGTGATGCTCGACAGGATGACGACGAATGCACCTGTCGGCCCCGCGATCTGCACGCGGCTGCCGCCGAACGCCGATACCAGCAGGCTGGCGACGATCGCAGTGTAAAGCCCCTGCTCGGGCTTTGCGCCCGATGCGATCGCGAACGCCATCGCCAGCGGCAGCGCTACGACACCCACGACCGCGCCGGCAACGATATTGCGCAGCCAATGCGGGCGCGTCAGCAACCCGTCACGACGTGCCTCGAGTAGTGCGATCATCCGCGGATTCTACGCGGAAGCGTCGCCATCAACGCTAGGCGGACGGACGGACTCGTGTAAGACTCCCGGGTATGGCGGGAGCCTCGCGTCCGCTAACATCAATACGAACCGATCCGGAGAGGACGATGCGAGCAACGACCGTACGCCTGAGCGTGATGATGTTCCTGCAGTTCTTCATCTGGGGCTGCTGGTTCGTCACGCTCGGCACATTTCTGGCGGCCAACTTTCATGCGAGCGGCGCCCAGACCGGGCTGGCGTTCTCGACGCAGTCCTGGGGCGCGATCATCGCGCCGTTCATCATCGGGCTGATCGCAGATCGTTACTTCAACGCCGAGCGCATTCTCGCGGTGCTGCACCTGGTCGGCGCGGTGCTGATGTATCAGATGTTCCGGGCGCAGGACTTCACGCAGTTCTACCCCTATGTCCTCGCCTACATGATCGCGTACATGCCGACGCTGGCGCTGGTCAATTCGATCTCGTTCCGGCAGCTCTCGGACCCTTCGCGACAGTTCTCGCTGGTGCGCGTGTGGGGCACGATCGGCTGGATCGTCGCCGGGCTGGTGATCAGCTTCGTCTTCCACTGGGACTCGCAGGAGGCAGTCGCGGCCGGCGCACTGCGTAGCACGTTCCTGATGGGCGCAGTGATGTCGCTGCTGCTCGCAATCTTCAGCCTGACGTTGCCGGCCACGCCGCCGATGGACAGGGGCGCGGGCGGCTTCTCGCTGCGCGGCGCACTCGGGCTGGACGCGCTCAAGCTGCTGCGCGACCGGAATTTCGCGGTGTTTTTCCTCTCGTCGGTGCTGATCTGCATTCCCCTCGCCTTCTACTATCAGAATGCCAGCCCGTTCCTGACGGAAATCGGTACGAGCAATGCGACCGGCAAGCTGACGATCGGTCAGATGTCCGAGGTCGGCTTCATGCTGCTGTTGCCCGTGTTCCTGCTGCGCTTCGGCATCAAGAAAACGCTGCTCGTCGGCATGCTGGCCTGGGCGGTGCGCTATGCGCTGTTCGCTTATGGCGGTCCGCCCAATATCCAGGCGCTGCTGATCCTCGGCATCGCCTTGCACGGCATCTGCTACGACTTCTTCTTCGTCTCCGGCCAGATCTATACGGACTCCAAGGCTGGCGTGCATTACCGCAGCGCTGCGCAGGGAATGATCACGCTCGCGACTTATGGCGTCGGCATGCTCGTGGGGTTCTCGGCTGCAGGCGCAATCGCCGACCGCTTCAACGTCAACGGTCAGCACGACTGGTTTCAGATCTGGATCTACCCGGCAGCGTTCGCCGCGCTGATCATGGTTCTGTTTGCGGTGCTGTTCCGGAACGAAGCGATCACCTACGAATCGCGCCCGCATTGAGCTCGCGCAATCGGGCTGCTGCCCAGATGCGACTTGCCGCGTGACCGGGCAGGCCGCCGCGTAATACTATTAGTTCGTATACGATCTACAATCAGCGGCAGTAAGGCGCGCCATTACGCTCCTGCCCCACATATATATGATAGCCGTGCGCTCACGGCTCCGAGGCTGCATGGCGAGAACGATCCAGGTCGAACGCCGCTCGCTGGCAACGCAGGTAGCCGACGCGTTGCGCGAGCTCATCATGTCGAACACCTACAAACAGGGACAGCAGCTGCGGCAGGACGAGATCGCCAAGCGTCTCGGCGTCAGCCACATTCCGGTGCGCGAGGCGTTCCAGCTGCTCGAGGCCGAGGGCCTGATCACCAACATTCCTTACAAGGGCGCTCTGGTCACCCGGCTGTCGGAGAGCGAGATCGAGGAATACTTCGACATCCGCGCGACCCTCGAGGTCGACCTGCTGCGTCGCGCGCTCGGCAAGATCGGGCCCGACGCGATCGCCCGCGCCCGCGAGATCGTGGCGAAGATGGACACGGCACCGCCCGTGCGCTGGGGCGAGTACAACTGGGCTCTGCACGAGGTGCTCTACCAGCCCGCCGGCCGGCCGATCACCCTGGAGTTCGTACGCAAGATTCACGACAACCTCGATCGCTACGTGCGCATCCAGCTGTCGCTCGCGGAGGAAAACCGGCAGCGGGCACACCAGGAACACATCCTGCTGATCGACCTGTGCGAAGCCGCGGATCGCGCCAAAGCGCTCAAGCTGCTGTCGACGCACATCAACGGCGTCCGCGACGACCTGCTCAACCATCTCAAGCAGCATCCGCCGAAGTAGCTCGCAATGCCGAACGGGGCGCTGGTAGTCGGCGGCGGGCTCATCGGTTCGAGCTGCGCGTTGAATCTGCAGCAGCGCGGCATTCGCACGACTCTCGTCGATCCTGCGGCAATGTGGCAACGCGCCTCGTGGGGCAACGCGGGACACATCGCAACAGAGCAAGTGGAGCCGCTCGCTTCGCGGAAGACGCTGCGTAATTTTCCGCAGCGACTCTTCTCGCGCGGCGGCGCGTTGTCACTTCCGGCGCGTGATGTGCTCGTGTGGCTGCCGTTCGCTTTGCGACTCGTGCAAAGCAGCGCTCCGGCGCGATTTGCAGCTGGCACGACGGCACTGGGCTCGCTGCTCAACTCTGCACTTCCCGCGTGGCGGCGACTCGCCGGACATTTGATCGCGGAACACGGACACTTCGTCGTCTGGGAGACGCCCGCCGGCGCCGAAGCGGGACGAGCAGCCTGGAAGCACGCGAAAACGGGCACAGCCAGTTTCCGGGATGCGACGCCGGATGAGATCGCGATGCTGTCGGTGCGCATATCAGCTCCCATCGCCGGCGCCATTCGCTTTCAGGGCACGGGACAGGTGCTCGATCTGGGCGAGCTCGCGGAGCACCTGAGTGAGGCGTTCATTTCTTCCGGCGGCGCGCGGCGCGTTGCTCACGTGCGCGAGCTCGTCATCGACGGCTCGAAAGCTGCGGCAATACTCGACAGCGGCGAGGTGTTGCAGGCAGGCATCGTCGTAGTTGCCAGCGGCGTGGCATCGGCCACCCTGCTGCGACCGCTCGGCTATCGCGTTCCAATCATCGCCGAGCGCGGCTATCACATTCAGTCAGCGCAGACCGACTGGCCCGTCGGCATGCCGCCGGTGGTGTTCGAGGAGCGATCGATGATCGTGACCCGATTCCGCTCCGGACTGCGTGCAGCCAGCTTCGTCGAGTTTGGCCGCGAAGAGTCGCCGGCCGACGCGCGAAAGTGGGCGCGGCTGCGAAGTCATGTCGACGCGCTCGGACTTTGCTTTCGCGAACCTCACAGTGAGTGGTTCGGTGCGCGGCCTACACTGCCTGACTACTTGCCCGCGCTCGGTCGCAGTCGACGTGCAACCAACCTGTTTTACGCCTTCGGTCACCAGCACCTTGGGCTGACGCTCGCGGCAATCTCGGGCGAACTCATTGTCGCTTTGGCGCGCGGTGAAGCACCGCAGATCGATGTCACGCCGTTCGATCTTGAACGGTTCCTTTGACGAGCACACTGCGCGCCCGGCCGTACAGCAAGTAGACCGCGATGCCGAGCGCATTCCACAGCAGGAAGCGGTAGAGCGTCTTCGACGGCAGACTGAACAACAGATAGATGCAACCGATGATCGCGAGCGTGCCGACCAGCGTGGGCCAGGGGCAGCGGAAGATGCGCGGCAGATCGGGCGAGCGCTTCCTCAGGATCATCATGCAAGCCGCGACCGAAATGAACGCCGCCAGCGTGCCGGCATTGGCAAGCTCGGCGATCTCATCGAGACGCAGGAATCCCGCGAAAGCCGCGACGAAGACACCGGTGATCGCCGTGATCAGCACCGGCGTTCCCTTGCTCGATGAGACCACGCTGAGCCCGCGAGGCAGCAACCCATCGCGAGCCATGACGAAGAAGACGCGGCTCTGCCCGTACATCATCACGAGAATGACGGACGGCAGGGCAATCAGCGCAGCGAGCGCAACCGCGCGCGCCGCCAAAGGATGCTGGAGCGTGCGCAACACGAATGCCAGAGGCTCGCCCGACGCCGCAATCTGCGCATGGTTGACGGAGCCGACTGCAGCGATCGCAACCAGGATGTAGATTGTCGTGCAGATCGCCATCGAGCCGATGATGCCGATTTTCAGATCGCGGCCGGGATTCTTCGCTTCCTCTGCCGACGTGGCGACTGCGTCGAAGCCGTAAAAAGCGAAGAACACGATCGCCGCGGCCGCCATGACACCGCGCGTCACGCCGCTCGAATCCGCCGCGCTGCCGAACCCATGCGGAGCAAAGGGGGTCATGTTGCTCGCATCGAAGTCCGGCAGCGCGAGCAGTACGAACGCCGCCAGCGCGGTCAGCTTGATCACGACCAGAATGATGTTGAGCGTGGCGCTCTCGCGCGTGCCAGAAATCAGCAGTCCGGCGACGGCGAGTGCCACCAGGACCGCGGGCAGGTTGATGATGCCTCCGGCATGCGGCCCGGATAACAGCAACGCTGGCAAATGAATGCCTGCCGCCTGCAGCCAGCCGACGAGGTAGCCCGACCAGCCCACCGCCACCGTGCTGCAAGCCAGCGAGTATTCGAGGATGAGACTCCAGCCGACGATCCACGCCGGTGTTTCGCCCATCACCGAATAGGTATAGGTGTAGGCGCTGCCGGCGGTCGGGATCAGCGTTGCAAGCTCGGCGTAGGCAAGCGCCGCGCACGCGCAAACGACACCGGCGACGAGGAAGGCGAGAATGACCGCCGGGCCCGCGCGGTCCGCGCCGACTCCGGTCAGCGTGTAGATCCCCGTGCCGACGATCGCTCCGACGCCGAGCGCGATGAGGTGCGGCCAGCTCAACGTCTTCTTCAGCGTCCGCCCAGCCTCGTGCGGACCGCGGATCTCGAGCGGCTTGCGCGGACCCAGAATGCCTTGCGTCACGCAGTCCCCCGGGGATTCAATCAAGAGCGATTAGGCCGCCTGCCGGATCGGCCGCATTTTCGCGCACCGCTCGACTCTCGCGATCACATCTGCGCGCCGCGCACCACTAAGCACCATGCGAGGCATGCGCACGCGCTCGGAGCCGCGACCCATGACCTGCTCGGCCAGCTTGATCGATTGCACCAGGTCGTGCTCGGCATCGAGGTGTAGCAGCGGCATGAACCAGCGATAGATGCGACGCGCCTCATTCCAGTCGCCACGCTGCGCAGCTCGCATCATCGCCACGGACTCGCGCGGGAACGCACTGGTCAGTCCCGAGACCCAGCCACTCGCACCGAGCAGCAGCGCCTCGAGCGCCACGTCGTCGAGCCCCGCCAGCAGCACGTAGCGATCGCCGAAGGCATTGATGATGTCGGTGATGCGTCGCGGATCCGGTGCGCTCTCTTTGACGGCAACGATGTTCGGAATCTTTGCCAGCTGCTCCAGCGTTCCCAGCTCGATCGTCACACGATACGCAGGCGGATTGTTGTACAGCATGATCGGCAGCGACGTCGCTTCGGCGACGGCTTTGAAATGCGCGTACAGCTCGTCCGCCGTCGGTACGTAGACCATCGCGGGCAGCACCATCAGCGCAGTCACGCCGATCTTCTCCGCGTCGCGCGCAAACTCCGCGGCGCGATCAGTTGAGAGCTCGGACACTCCTGCGACCAGCGGCACGCGTCCGCCGACTGACTCCACTGCAGCGACCAGCGCCGTACGCTTCTCTTCCGGCCGCAGCGAGTTATTCTCACCAACCGTGCCGAGCAGCACCAGGCCGTCGATGCCATCATCGACCAGGGCCGTGAGCGTGCGTCGACAGGCAGGCAGGTCGAGCGAGAAGTCCGGGGCAAACTGCGTTGTTGCGGCGGGGTACACACCCTGCCAGAGGGATTGGGTCACGGCGACACTCCAGTGGACTGCGGCTCGGGATTCTCGCCGCCATCGGCAATGAACTTGGCCATGCGCTCCGCCAGCACCGGCAGCGGCACTCCGCCGAGTTGCAGGATGGCGTCATGGAATTTGCGCTGGTCGAACTTCGGTCCGAGCGCCTGCTCGGCCTCGCGACGATGGCGCAGGATCTGCATCTGTCCGAGCTTGTACGCGACTGCCTGGCCGGGCCACGCGATGTAACGGTCGACTTCGGTCGTGATCTCGTGCTCGGAGAGCGGCACGGTCTCCTTCATGTACGCGAGCGCCTGCTCACGACTCCAGCCGTCGTGATGAATGCCGGTGTCGACGACGAGTCGCGCGGCACGCCAGATCTCGTACGTCAGCTGACCGAACTCCTCGTACGGCGTCTCGTAGATGCCGATGTGACCGCCGAGCCATTCGGTGTAGAGCCCCCAGCCCTCGCCATAGCCCGAGAAATACTGCTCCTTGCGGAACGCGGGGCGCTCCGGTCCTTCCAGGGCGAGCGCCGCCTGAAAGCTGTGACCCGGCGTGCACTCGTGCAACGCGAGCGCCGGCAACGTGTAGAGCGGGCGCGCCGGCAGGTTGTACGTGTTGAACATGCAGTTCTCGAGACCGCCGCGGCCGCCGGTGTAGATCGGCGCGAGCGAATCCGGCACCGGGATCACGCCGTGCCGATAGCGCGGCAGGAAGCCGATCGTATCCTTGAGCTTGCCGTCCATCTTCTTGAGCACGTACGTCGCGTCGGCCAGCAGCTCGTGCGGCGTCTTCGCGTAGAACTGCGGGTCGGTACGCAGGAACGTCATGAACTCGGGGAGCGTGCCCTTGAAACCGGTCTTCTGCATCGTCTTCTGCATCTCACCCTTGATGCGTGCGACTTCGCTGAGACCGATCTGGTGAATCTGTTCCGCCGTCAGGTCGAGGGTCGTGAACTTCTTGATCATCGCCTGGTAATAGGCCTTGCCGTCCGGCAGCTTCTCGGCGGCGAGCGTCGTGCGCGCCTTGACGAGATACTCGTTGCGGATGAAGTCGAGGAGCTTCGAGTACGCCGGCACGAGCGCGGCGATGAGGCTGCGCGCTTCGGTGCGCATCTTCTCCTGCTCATCCGGTGTGATCGACGACGGCATCATCGTCATCGGCACCCACAGCGGATTGGTGTCGTCGGCCTTCAGATAAGGCTCGATGGTCTGGTCGCGACCCGTGACGGAAACCTTCGGCACCGTGAAACCGCGCTTGAGCCCGGCGCGCATGTTGACGATCTGCTCGTCGAAGTAGCGCGGCGCGTCGCGCAGCCGGCCCAGATAGCGGCGATATTCTTCCGCGTTGCTGAAGCCTTCGCGCGGCGTGAGCTCGGTCCAGAAGAACGTGTCCGCGTTGAACGGCGCCTCGTACGTCTTGTATTTGACGTCGACGGCCTGCTCCTCGACCACTGCGCGGAACACCTGCGCATTGATCTTCTCCTCCGGCGACAGCTGCTCCAGGGGAATCTTGTCGAGCTCGGCGAGCGTTTTCTGCCAGTATTCGAGCCGCCTTTGCTGCGTGGCCGCGTCGACGCGCGGCAGATGATCGTCGGCTGCGTGGCGTCCGAACTCGCCGGGCACGCGCGCCTCTTCCTTCTCCCGCCACTGCCACTCGGCGTTGTACAGCGCCTTCAGACGCTGGTCCGCGGAATCCGTAGCGGCATTCTGAGCGAGCAACGCGGCGGGCGCGGACAACAGCACCGCGAGCACGATCGAGCGGCAGTGATTCATGGTCATGGGGTTGCCTGGATTCGTCGACGGTTTGTCTTCATCGGGCCGAATGATGGTATACGAGATACTATATATGACGAGCTCACGAAGGAGGAGAAATATCTCTCGCCGCGCTCGCCAAAGCGCCGAGGAAGAAAAGAACAAAGAATTTTTCTTCTCGAATTCTTTCCGGCCTTGGCGCTTGGCGAGCTTGGCGAGAGTAATTTCCCGTATCCGCTCTTACCGCCGCGCGCGCTTCTTTCCGCCAACCGCACTACGCTGCTCCGCCGCCGGCCGCAGCGCAGTGCGCAGATCCGCCAGGGTGTGCTCGAGGTGCTGCGTGATGAGTTTGCGCACTCGGGCGTCGCGGCGCTTGATCCAGGCTTCGAGCATTTCGTGATGCTCGGCCTCGGCGTTGAGAAACCGGCCCTTCGGCTCGAGATGCTTGCGCACGTAGCGGTCCGCCAGGACGTGCAGGCGCGCCACGATGTTGGTGGTGACCGTCTGGCCGCCCGGACGCACCAGCGCGAGGTGAAATGCACGATTCAGCGCACCGACAGTGGGCTTTTGGGCTGCGGCATCGACGTCGAACTGTGCCAGCGCCTGGCGGGCCCGCTCGCGGTCGGCGTCGTCGGCCCGCAGACAGGCGTGGGCGGCGGCATCCGGTTCGAGCTTGATGCGCAGCGCATAGATTTCCTCGGCCTCCCCCGGCGACATCGGCCGGACGAAGAAGCCGCGATTCGCATACGACACGACCAGGCCGTCCTGCTCCAGTCGCGCCAGTGCCTCCCGCAACGGGATCTTGCTGACACTCAGCTCCGCGGCCAGCGCGTCCTGCCGGATCGGCACGTCGGGAGCGATCGTGCCGGACAGAATGAAGTCGCGGACGACATCCACCAAGCGGTCGGACAAGGTGCGGATGTCTAGCTGGACGGAGCTCATGAACTCACCTGGGTAGCCCCCTGGTGGTGGGCGGGGTGCTCAGATTACTTGAAATCCCGTCCGGAACGGATCGGCATCATCGATCCAGAGAGTGTTCAGGCCGGTCGGTCAGCCGGCGCCCGGCCGGCTCGAATGATCGAGACGCACGGCGGTGCTGCGCAGATTCTTTTGCAGGATGCCGGCCGTGTTGCGCGTCAATGTATCGGTCGACCAAAGGAACAGCAGGTTTTGCAGGTCCATGTCCGTGCCGAAGATCGGCTTGCGCTCGAGGGACCGCAGATGTCTGCGAGTCCATGCCGCCCGCGGCTTCGAGCGTTTGACCGGTCCGAGATTCGAGATTGCCCGCAGGAACACATAGGTCGCCTTGTCCAGCGCGACCGACAGGCGCACGAGGCTCGGCCGAAGGCGGTAGTTCTTCTGCAGAAACTCGAAGAATCTTTTGCGCAGCTGGGCGTTGCTGGGATAGGAGCGGGTCGTGCTGACCATCTTCTTGCGCACGCCGAACAGCCGGCGATCGACGCCCGCGCCCTCCGCGATCCGCCGCGGAATCGGCCGATCGTAGGAGTTGTGCAGCCGCCAGGGCTCCATTTCCGGCAGGTCGGTGATCTTGCTGATGCTGGTCACGCTGCGCGCAAAGATGAACGGGACGGCCACGTGAATGAAGCCGCTCTTGAGCCGGATCTCCGAGAGCCGCAGGCCGGAGATGTCGCCGCGGATGATCTGGTCATTCAGGTGTTTGTCTTCGAGCTTGGAGTCCCACATCTTGTCGCCGTGGTAGCCGGTGAACACCACCGCGGCCGGACAGTTCTTCTCGATGTGCGCCGCCATCGAATGAAACACCAGCTCGGTCTTCGCCGGATCGACGGCATAGAAGTACAGCTCGTCGTCGGAGCTGCTGGAAATGTGATGGTCCAGGCAGATGGCCTGCATCTGCAATGCATCGGCGATGGGCGCGCCATCATCGAAAGCCAGACGCTTGTCGATCCATGCCGGCATCCTCGAGTTCGACCGCCGGCTGATGAAGCACGTCTGCACGCCAATGGCTTTCGCCAGACAAGCTACGGCCGTCGAGTCGTAGCCGGACGAGATCGTCGTAAACGTATCCAGCCGCACACGCCGCGCCGGGCTCGAGTAATTGTCTTTGAGACGAATCAGTACGTCGTTGAGCAGCGAGACGTACTGCTCGAAAGAAGCAATGTCGTGGATCCTGCTTCTGCGCTCGAATGAGATGCCCTCCCCGGTGACGACGATGTTCTCGTGATAGACCTGGTAGAACTTGTCGATCTCGGGATTCAGGATCGTGAATTCTTTCTGGTAGTGCTCCAGGCCTTTGAGGATCGTCGAGCTTTCGAGGTTGTAGTCATGACTGCTGTCGAGCTTTGAATCCGTGAACGCCAGCAACAGGATCGCGCTGTTGGAGACCAGCACCATTCGCTGCTGCAGGCAGTAGAACAACCGGTCGACCAGCGCCGAGGAGGCGACGCAATAGACCCGCTCGCCTTCGATGCGGATGCCGCTGCCGAAGAAATGCTCGCTGCGATGAAACTCGCCGCGGACAAAGTCGCCGTCCCAGATCCCCTCAACCCGCCAGTCGCCCCGACCCTCGACCGCCGGACCATGGAAGAAGGTCACGGTCCGGCGATCGAGATCGATGGCGGCCAACCACCCCAGCTTCGGCAGTTCCGCGATGGGGCGGTCGTGAATCGTCCAGTTCATGTAGGCAATTTCCCCGGTATCCGGCGCCATAACCCGCGCCCGCCGCTGTGATTGGCGGACCAACGCTCGGGACGTGCATTCGGTGCCATGACGCGCAATCCAAGCGCCGCGGGGCCCGGCCGCGGGGTCCGGGCTGGAAGGCATCACTTGATATCGTAACTTCTGTTATTATCTCCCCCGTTATCTGCCGTGCCATCCGGAGCGTGCGCCCGCATGGATCGTTTCAAGACTGTCGGCTACCTGATGAAGGATGTGAGCCGCCGCTACGCGGCGCGCTTCGAGCGTCATGCGCAGGAACTGTCGCTCACGCTCATGCAATGCAAGGTGCTGCTGTACCTGTCGAAGAATGAAGGCGCCAGCCAGGTCCGGCTGTGCGAGCTGACCGAGATCGAGCCGATGATGATGGTGCGCATCCTCGATCGGATGGAGGCGGACAAGCTGCTGGAGCGCCGCCCTGACCCCGCGGACCGGCGCGCGCGCCAGCTCTATCTCACACGCAAGGCCGCGCCGCTCCTCGACGAAATCGACCGCCTCAGCGAGCTCACGCGCAACGAGATCTTCGCAGGCATCAGCAAGGCCGAGCGCGAAGCGTTCCTGAAAGTGCTCGAGCAGGCGCACGCGAATGCGAGCGCGCTCGAGACGGCCTCCCCTGCCCTGACAACACAACCGACCGCGGCTGCTTCCGGCCGTCGCAGCCGTTCGGCCCACCGTTAACAGACCTAGCGAACCCCAACGATGTCCACCCCCGAGCCCATGACCGAGACTCCGCCGAATCGCTGGCAACGCGCGCGCATGCCGCTGCTCGTGACCGGACCTGTCGTTGCAGTCGTGCTAGCCGCCTATTTCTACGTGAGCGGCGGCCGCTACGAGAAAACCGACGACGCCTATGTCATGGCGGCGCGCACCGCGGTCAGCGCCAACGTGTCCGGTCGCGTCGTCGAGCTGGCAGTGCACGACAATCAGGCCGTGCAACGTGGCGAGCTGCTCTATCGACTCGACGATGCGCCGTTCCGCATCTACGTCGAGGAAGCAGCAGCGCAGCTCGCGGCCGCAACGCTGCAGATCGAATCGCTCAAGGCGACGTATCTGCAACGACAGTCCGAGCTCGCTTCCGCGAAAGAGACGCTCGCGTTCCAGCAAACCGAGTTCGAGCGGCAGCAGCGGCTGATCGCTTCTGGCATCGCCTCGCAGGCGCAACTCGATCGCGCGAGGCACGCGCTCGATGAAGCCCGCGCGCACCTGGCAGGCGCTCAGCATGAGATCGCCGGCGTCATCGCGCAGTTGGGCGGCGATGCGAACATCGAGCCGTCGAAACATCCCAGCGTGTTGCAGGCCAAGGCGGCGCTTGATCGCGCTCGCCTCAACCTCTCGTACACGACAGTTACTGCGCCGAGCGATGGCGTCGTCACGCGCGTCGAGCAGCTGCAGGTCGGCAACTACGTCGCGGCGTCGACACCGGTGTTCGCGCTCGTCTCGACGCACGACATGTGGCTCGAAGCGAACTTCAAGGAAGACCAGCTCGGCCACATGCGCGCGGGTCAGGCTGCAAACATCAAAATCGACAGCTACCCCGGCAAGACCTTCAAGGGCAGAGTCGTGAGCGTGAGTCCGGGCACCGGCTCGCAGTTCTCGATGCTGCCGGCCGAGAATGCGACCGGTAACTGGGTGAAAGTCGTGCAGCGCGTGCCGGTGCGTGTCGAGCTGGAGGATCTAGATCCGCAGTATCCGCTGCATGCCGGCCTTTCGGCGATCGTCAACGTCGACACGCGCTATCAGCGTCACCTTTTCGGTGCGGGCGAGCAGCTCACCGATGAGCCCGCTGCCGACACCCGATCTGCATCCGCGAGTCGATGAGCGCCGGCGCTGACGCAGTTCCTGGCGCCGCGCGCGAGGCGCCGCATCGCGGGTTCATCACGCTTTCAGTGATGCTCGCCTCGATCATGCAGGCGCTCGACAACACTATCGCGAACGTCGCGCTGCCGCGCATCCAGGGCACCCTGTCCGCGACACAGGACCAGATGTCGTGGGTGCTGACGTCGTACATCGTCGCAGCTGCGATCATGACGCCGCTCGCTGGCTGGCTCGCGGGCCGCTTCGGCCGGCGCAAGATCTTCCTCTACTCGATTCTCGGCTTCACCGTCGCGTCGGCGCTCTGCGGCCTCGCGCAGTCGCTGCCGCAGATCGTGCTCGCGCGCCTCGCGCAAGGCTTGTCCGGCGCGGCGCTGATTCCGATGTCGCAAGCCACGCTGCTCGACATCAATCCGCCGGAGCGTCACGGCCGCGCGATGACGGTGTGGGTCATGGGCGTCACGATCGGTCCGATTCTCGGTCCTGCACTCGGCGGCTGGCTCACGGAGCAGTACAGCTGGCGCTGGGTTTTCTACATCAACGTCCCTTTCGGCATCCTCAGCTTCTTCGGCGTGCTCACGTTCATGAAGGAGACGACGCGGCGCGTGGCGCGCTTCGACTTCTTCGGCTTCGCATCGCTGGCGCTGGCCGTCGGCAGCCTGCAGCTGATGCTGGATCGCGGCCAGTCGAACGACTGGTTCAGCAACATCGAGACCTGGATCGAGGCAGGCGTATGCGCCGTCTCGCTGTATCTGTTCGTGATCCACGTGCTCACGACCCGCAAGACGCCGTTCATCGCGCCCGGGCTGTTCAAGGATCGCAACTTCCTGGCCGGCAATCTGTTCATCTTCCTCATCGGCGTCGTGCTGTTCGCGACGCTGGCGTTGCTGCCGCCGCTCCTGCAGAACCTGCTCGGCTATCCGGTCGTGCTGACCGGCCTCATCACCGCACCCCGCGGGATCGGCACGCTCCTCGCGATGATCATCGTCGGTCGCCTCGGCAATCGCATCGACGGTCGCTACGTCATGGCCATGGGGCTTTCGCTCACGGCCGTGTCGCTCTGGTGGATGACCAATTTCTACCTGCAGATGGATTCGAACGAGGTCGCCTGGTCCGGCCTGCTGCAAGGCATCGGCACCGGTTGTGTGTTCGCGCCGCTGTCGACGATCGCGTTCTCGACATTGGCGCCGCATCTGCGCAATGAAGGCACTGCGTTCTTCAGCTTGATGCGCAATCTCGGCTCCAGTGTTGGCATCTCTGCGGTGACGACGCTCCTCGTTCGCAACACGCAGCTCATGCATTCTCGACTTGCCGAGCACGTGACGCCCTTCAACGATGGTCTGTCGCCTTTGAGTGCCGGTCTGCCAACGGTGACGCAGCTCGCTCGGCTCGATGCAACGGTGACGCAGCAAGCAGCGATGATCGCGTACAACGACGATTTCAAGCTGATGTTGATCCTCACTGTCCTTGCGATTCCGCTCGTCGCACTGCTGCGAGCACCGCGAACCGCCGCTGGACCCACGCAACCTGCGATCGCGGAGTAGGCCTTCCCGATGAACCTGATAGCGAAACTGCCGACACTCATGACTGCTGCCGTAGCTGCAGTGCTCGCGGGCTGCGCGGTCGGTCCCGATTTCCAGCGTCCAGAGCCGCCGCACGCGGAGCAGTACGTTGCGCCGAAGCCATCCGCCGATGCGAGCGCTGCCGATCGCCAGGAACTCCTGCTCGGCGAGAGCCCGGCGACGCAGTGGTGGCGTTTCTTCCAATCGGATGCGCTCGACCAGATCGTTCAGCGCGCCCTTGCGAGCAATCGCCGGCTCACTGCCGAGCAATGGTCGCTCGCACAATCGCAGGAGCTCGTGAGTGCCAGGACCGGTGGTCGCTGGCCACAGATCGATGGGACCGCGGGCGTCGGGCGCCAGAAATACGGTGCGCAGTTTCTCGGTCCGCTGGCGAAGCCGCCGCCGTTCACCTATTTCTCGATCGGCGCAACGGTCAGTTACTCGCTCGACTTCACGGGCAAACTCACGCGCACGATCGAACAACAGGGCGCGCTTGCCGAGTATCAGCAGCACCAGGTCGAAGCAGCTCAACTCACGGTCACCGGCAATGCGGTGAATCAGGCGCTCGAAGTCGCCTCGCTGCGTGCGCAGATCGCCACTGTCGAAGCGTTGCTCGATCGCGATCGCGAGAATCTGAAGCTCGTGCAGCTCGCATTCGATGCGGGCTCGGTATCGAAACTCGACGTCGTGAGCGCGCAATCGCAGCTGGCGAGCGACATGACGCAGCTGCCGCCGCTCAGACAGCAACTCGCGCAGGCGCGTCACGCGCTGGCGGTAACGCTTGGCACTGCGCCCTCCGACCCATCGATCCCCGAGCTC
>Ga0075418_10000281_pt1 | contig 51271 bp, 41 predicted proteins | sample SoiMetdeltSBSDD2_FD_81776 | JGI IMG/M metagenome (GOLD analysis project Ga0075418, IMG submission 81776) | Bulk soil microbial communities from a Populus tree surrounding site in Tennessee, USA - Soil MetaG P. deltoides SBSDD2 | ecosystem: Environmental > Terrestrial > Soil > Tree plantation...
CCGGCCAGCAGGCCCAGCTCGGCGGCGGCGACACCGGTGCCGCGGTCGTTGTGCGGGTGCAGGGACAGGATGATGGAGTCGCGGCGGGGCAGGTGGCGGTGCATCCACTCGATGGAGTCGGCGTAAACGTTGGGGGTGGCCATCTCCACCGTGGCCGGCAGGTTGATGATCAGAGGCCAGTCGGGGGTGGGGTCTATGACGTCGATGACGGCGGAGCAGATCTCCAGCGCGTAATCCAGCTCCGTGCCGGTGTACGACTCGGGCGAGTACTCGTAACGGATCTGCGTGTCGGGGGTGTGGATCGAGGCGTACTTCTGGCACAGGCGGGCGGCGTCGACGGCGATCGCGGTGATACCGGGCTTGTCCAGGCCGAAGACGACCCGGCGCTGCAGCACCGAGGTGGAGTTGTAGAAGTGCACGATCGCCTTGCGGGCGCCGCGCAGGCCCTCGAACGTGCGGTCGATCAGGTGCTCGCGGCACTGCACCAGCACCTGGATCGTCACGTCCTCGGGGATAAGATCCTCTTCGATCAGTTGGCGCACGAACGTGAAGTCGGTCTCGGAGGCGGCCGGGAAACCGACCTCGATCTCCTTGTACCCCATCCTCACCAGCAGCTCGAACATGCGGCGCTTGCGCTCGGGGGACATCGGGTCGATCAGGGCTTGGTTGCCGTCGCGCAGGTCGACGGCGCACCACTGCGGCGTCTGTTCGATGCGTTTGGAAGGCCAGGTGCGGTCGGACAGCGGTACGGCGAACGGATAGGGCTCGTATCGATGAAACGGCATGCGACTGGGGCGCTGGCCATTGGCAGACATAAATCTATGCTCCTCTTGGCTGAAGGTGGACGGCTGGAAAGTGACCAGCACCACTACCCGCGACGAGGGGCCGGTCTGATCAGACCTCGTCGCGGCAGCGAAGGAGCAGGGACTGCCACATGATGGTCAACACCCTACGCTGCCCGTCCCGAAAAAGGGGGCAAGTGTCCGATTAATGAGACGGAGTCGGCGCCGCCGAAGGTGGGGGCGGTGCGGCCAGCGGCAGCGGCGCGCCCGCCACCACCGGGCCGGGCAGCGGCAGGGCCGGCGGCGCCGAAGCGGGCTGTCCGATCAGCAGCAGCGTGCCGGCGCTCATGCGGGCCGCGGCGAGGGTGCCATCCCTTTCGTAGCAATAGATTCCGGCGTCAAGTGGGCTCTGCATCGACACCGCCGACGACTCGATCGAGAAGCACTCACCGCCGGCCCCCGAGAACGGCGCCACAATACTCACCTCCAGCGCTTGCGCGCGGTCGGTGAACAGGTCCAGCCAGTCGCTGAACAGGTGCCAGACCTTCGGGTCGGCGGTGCGGGGCAGCGGGCCGTCGAGGCGTACGCATCCGGTGCGCCGCTCGGCGCCGGTGGACAGCGCGCACTGGTGCAGTGCCCCGCCGGTGAAGACCAGTGCGATGTCCACCGCGCCGCCGTGCGCCGCGCCCTGCATGTCGACGCGCCACGATCCATCCACGGCGCGCTGCACCGAGACCGTCCTATCCGGACGGCCGCCGGCCTTCCAGGCATAGGACACGGCCTGGCGCAGATCTTTGGCCGCGGCGGCGCGCGCCGCGAGCTTTGCTCTTGGTTGCGCTGGGTCATTATTTGGTACCGCCGAAGCCGCGCTTGGGCTGGGATCCGCCGATGCCGGTGGGGTGGAGCCGTCGCCACAGCCCGAAACGGCGGCCAGCACCAGCACCAGCACCGGGGGGAGGACGAGGCGGCTCACCATCGGGACATTCTCGCCTGGCGGCAACCCGTCGACGCTCACGTGTCGCGTGTCACAGAACTAAATCTTGGCCTAAATCTTGCGGCGCTCGAGTCCGCCTCCACGAAAGGGGGCGCCTAGCTGGGTACCTCCGCAGAATGGTTTTTCCTGAGCAGCCCGAAGGGTGAGATTGACACGGAGAGCGGCCCGGCCGTCGCCGTTAAGCTGTCTGCGTGGCTCTGGTAGTGCAGAAGTACGGCGGCTCTTCGGTCGCCGACGCCGAACGGATCAAGCGTGTGGCCGAGCGGATCGTGGCGACCCGCAAGGCGGGCAATGACGTCTGCGTGGTGGTCTCGGCGATGGGCGATACCACCGACGAGCTGATCGATCTCGCACACCAGGTTAGCCCCCTGCCGCCCGGCCGCGAGTTCGACATGCTGCTGACCGCGGGCGAGCGCATCTCGATGGCGTTGCTGGCCATGGCGATTCACAACCTGGGTTACGAGGCGAAGTCATACACGGGCTCGCAGGCCGGGGTGATCACGACCTCCTCGCACGGCAAGGCGAGGATCATCGACGTCACGCCGGGCCGCCTGCGGGGCGCGCTCGACGAGGGCGCCATCACCATCGTCGCCGGATTCCAAGGCGTGGCTCAGGACACAAAGGACATCACCACCCTGGGCCGCGGCGGCTCCGACACCACGGCGGTCGCCTTGGCCGCGGCGTTGAAGGCGGACGTCTGCGAGATATACACCGACGTGGATGGCGTGTACAGTGCCGACCCGCGGATCGTCAAGGACGCGCGCCAGATCGAGCAGGTCACCTACGAAGAGATGCTGGAGCTGGCGGCCTGTGGCGCGAAAATCCTGCATCTGCGCAGCGTGGAGTATGCGAGGCGGTTCGGCGTCCCGATCCATGTGCGCTCTTCATACTCGGACAAGGCGGGCACGATGGTGTCCGGATCGATGGAGGATCTTCCCGTGGAGCAAGCCCTGATCACCGGCGTCGCGCACGATCGCAGCGAGGCGAAGATCACGATCGTGTCGGTCCCGGACGAGCCCGGTGAGGCCGCCGCGATCTTCCGCGCCGTCGCCGACGCCGAGATCAACATCGACATGATCGTGCAGAACGTGTCGACCGAGTCAAGTGGGCGCACCGATATCTCGTTCACGCTGCCCAAGTCCGACGGCCCGGTGGCGATGGCCGCCCTGCAAAAGGTGCAGGAACGCGTGGGCTTCAAAGGGCTGCTCTACGACGACCATGTTGGTAAGGTGTCGCTGGTGGGCGCCGGCATGCGTTCCCACCCCGGTGTCACCGCCACGTTCTGTGAGGCGCTGGCGACCGCCGGGGTGAACATCGAAATTATCTCTACGTCTGAGATCCGGATTTCGGTAGTCTGCCGGGACACCGAGCTTGACAAGGCCGTGCGGGCGGTGCACGACGCGTTCGAACTGGGCGGCGACGGAGAGGCCGTCGTCTATGCCGGGACCGGAAGGTGAGTAGCAAGCATGAGTAGGCTTCCAACCCTCGCTGTAGTCGGCGCGACCGGCGCAGTGGGCACCGTCATGCTCGACATCCTGTCCCACCGGGCCAACATTTGGGGTGAGATCCGTCTCATCGCCTCGGCCCGCTCCGCCGGCCGCCGCCTCACAGTGCGCGGCGAGGAGGTCGAGGTCGTGGCGCTCTCCGAGGAGGCCTTCGACGGCGTCGACGTGGCGATGATGGACGTGCCCGACGAGGTCTCGGCGGTGTGGGCGCCGATCGCGGCCGCACGCGGCGTCGTCGTGATCGACAAGTCCGGCACCTTCCGCATGGACCCCGATGTGCCGCTGGTGGTCCCGGAGATCAACCCGGAGCAGGTGCGCAACCGGCCCAAGGGCATCATCGCCAACGCCAACTGCACCACGCTCGCGATGATCGTCGCGATCGCCCCGCTGCACCGCGAGTATGGGCTCAAGGAGCTCGTTCTGGCGTCATACCAAGCCGTTTCGGGGGCGGGAGTCGCGGGCGCCGAGACCCTCTATGACCAGATCTCCAAGGTCGCCGGCGACCGGCAGCTGGGCTCGCGCACCGGCAACGTGCGCCACGCCGTCGGCGACGACCTGGGCCCGTTCCCGGCGCCGCTGGCCCTCAACGTGGTCCCGTGGGCGGGTTCGCTCAAGGATCTGGGCTGGTCGAGCGAGGAGCTGAAGCTGCGCAACGAGAGCCGCAAGATTCTTGGGCTGCCCGACCTGAAGGTCAGCGCCACCTGCGTGCGGGTGCCGGTGGTGACCGGGCATTCGGTCGCGGTGCACGCGGTCTTCGGCTCCGAGGTCGACGCCAACGAGGCGCGTGAGGTGCTCCAGGGCGCCCCGGGCGTGATCGTCGTGGACGACCCGGCCGCGGGCGAGTTCCCGATGCCGATCGACGCCGTCGGCACCGACCCGTCATGGGTCGGGCGCATCCGCCGCGCCGTCGACGACCCGCGCGCTCTCGACTTCTTCGTGACCTGCGACAACCTTCGCAAGGGCGCGGCGCTCAACGCCGCGCAGATCGCCGAGGTGCTCGCCGGCGAGCTGCAGACGACGACCCGTTGATCCCGCGTCGGTCCTGATCGTTGACGTCCTCAAGGGTCTCCGCTTAATACCCTGATGAGCGCGGGCAAGCAACACGCGGCAATACCACGGCGCCCGGAGCCGCAACCCCGGGCGCCATGGAACTTTATCTATGATTACCGTTTTCTATGATTACCGGTTGAAGGCGTCTCTGGCGGCGTCCTTGGCATCTTCGGCGGCCTGCCTGGCCTTCGCCTTGGCCTGGTCGGCCAGGCCCTCGGCCTGCATGCGCTCGTTGTCCGTCATGTCGCCGACCTTCTCCTTGGCCTTGCCCTTGTACTCCTCGGCCTTGTTCTTCATGTCGCCCATGTTCACGCCTCCGGTCTAGTCTCCGGGCGGTTTGGGTTGCCCACCCTCCCCATTTGCTTGCCCGATCGGTTCGCCATCGAAACCCGTCCGGGTTTTGTCGGCATCCTCTCGGGCCAGGAACAGCAGGTCGGTGAGGATCCGGGAGTTGGTCGGGGGAGTGCGGTGACGCGGCGGGCCAGGAGGATGCCACCGCCGAGGAACAGGAGGGTGAGCCCGCCGAAGACCATGGCGCTGATCTGCACGGCCGTGTCCGGGAGGTGATCGACGGCTTCCCAACCACGGGCAGGATCCCCTTCCTGAGATCTCGGTCAAGAAGTCCTCCGAACGTACCGGTGAGGGTGAAATCGCAAATGCCGGAAGCGTATTGTCCTATCGCGACGGTTGGGGTGATGTGATGAGCGACACTGTCACTCCGCTCTGACGGGTCGTCCGCGTGGATGCTCCCACGGGGACCATGACCGCTCGTGACCTGCACTCTTTCGTCGCCGGCAAGCCTTGTGAAGACGTGGATCGCGGCACTTTGGCATCACGCCCGGCTTCCCGCGGGTACCAAAGAAAACGGAGAAACCGAACAATGCGCCGCTCTTGTCGTGTGGCAGAGACCGGCGGCCCCAATGACAAATGAACCCTGGGTAAGCTCGACCTCTGAATAGCCCACCCCCACATCTGGACCCCTCAGTGTCGCTAGATGACATCATTGCTGATGTAGCCACGTCGTTGCGGGACAGCCGCAACGCGGTTGAGGCGTGCCAATCGACGCTTGCCGTGCTGAGCGGGCGCTCGGGCGGTGCGCTGATCGCGGCGCTGCTGCACGTCCAGGACAGGCTCAGGTGCGTGGCGGCGACCGGTTCCTGGCAGGTCTACTCGTCGGTGCCGCTGGGGCGGGGCGTGGTGAGCCGGGTCTATGCCAGCGGAAAGGCCGTGACCCTGGGCGATGTCAGCACCGACCCCGACTACATCGAGCTGGGCCCGGGCGTGCTCACCGAGGTCTGCGTCCCGATCATCGACCGCGCTGGGCAGCCGATCGGCGTGCTCAACGCGGAGTGGACCGTTCCAATCACGGTCGATGGCTGGGAAGACCTGCTCTCCGAGATCGGCCAGCAGCTCGGCGCCCGCGTGGAGGAGTTGGGTGGCCCGCCCCCCGAGACCCGAGGCGAGCAGCTGCTGCGCCACGCCGTGGCGCTGACCGAGGCCAACAGTGACAACGAGGTCTTCGCCCGGGCGTGCAAGGCGTCCCGCGAGGTGACCGGCCTGGCGGCGGCGGTGCTGCTGCGGCCCACGCCGGCCGGGGTGGTGCTGGTGGCAAGCTCCCCCGAGTCGCGCGACCGGCCACTCGTGGCCCGGCTGGCGCAGACCGAACCGGAAAGGCTGGGCACGCTGGTCGACCTGGCGCGCAAGCACGGCGCGGCCTACACGATCGGCGATCCGGCGATGCTCAACGCCAGAGGGTTCGAAGCCCTTACGGACGCGGGCGTGCGCACGATGATCGCCGTGCCGCTGGGCGTGGGAGCCCTTATCGCGCTTGACGAAACGGTGTCGCGGCCGGATCCGGCGATGGTGAACCTGCTGGAGCTGCTGGCGGCGCAGGCGGCGACGTGCCTGGAGAAGCTGTCGAATCTGAGGGCGTTGCACAGACAGGCGAATTCCGATCCGTTGACCGGGTTGGGGCACAGGGGTCCGTTCGATGAGCGCCTGGCGAATTCGCTTCCGGGACGGACGGCGTTGCTGGCGATCGACGTCGATGAGCTGAAGGAGCTCAACGACACCATGGGCCACGCGGCCGGCGACCGGTTGCTGGTGGAGTTGGCGGTGGTGCTGCAGGGCGCGTTGCGCACCGGCGACGAGCTTTTCCGCATCGGCGGCGACGAGTTCGTGGCCGTCGTCGACGTGCCCTCGGCGGCGATGGCGGTGGCGGTCGCCGAGCGGCTGACCGAGGCGGCCAGCGGCACCGGACGGACGGTCAGCATCGGCGTGGCGGTGCAGGGCGCCGAGGAGCTGCCCGCCCAGACCCTGCGCCGGGCGGACAAAGCGCTGTATTCGGCGAAGCGTTCCGGGCGTAACACGGTCCGGCTCGACTTGCTGGGCCAGTCGTGATACTCAGTCCGTCATGAAGCGGCTCGCACTCATCCTGCCCGCGGTCGGCGTGGGCGAAGAGGCCTTGGCGGCGGTGCAGCGCGACCTCGCCGCGGCCGAGTTCGCCTTGCGGGAACGGGGCTTTACGCTCGAGGTGGTTTCCCTTTCGCCGGCCGCTTCGCTGGGCGAGGCGTTCCTGGCCGGGTTCCGGGCGGTCGTGGAGGCGGGCACGGCGGACGTCGTGGCCACAATGGACGCCACCGGGCAGCACGATGCCAGCGAGTTGCCGCGGCTGGTGGATCTGCTTGACGAATACGATGTCGTGATCGGATCGCGGTGGGTGCGCGACAGCCGGACCCCGGGGCTGACCGTGCGGCGGTGGCTGCTCGGGCGGCTCGCCAACACGGTGTTCCGGCTCGTGACCGGGGTGCGCGGGGTGACCGACGCGACCAGCGCCTTCCGGGTGACGCGGCTGGATGTGTTGCGGCGCTTGGATTTTGACTCGTTCCCGGAGGACTCGAGGGGGATCCAGCTCGCGTTCGTCGCCGGCGCGGTGGGTTTGGGGCTCAGGGTCGGCGAGGCCCCGATCCTTTACCTGAAGCCATCCGGGAAGGTTCCGCGGTTGACGGTCGGGGATTTGACCTCGTTTCTCGGATCGCTTCATCTGGTACCAAGAAAGCCCTTGGATTTTGAGGAAAGCTTTGGCGCCGCGGGAGATCTGGAGCGGCTGGGGACCGCGGACCGCTTCTTCGGCTGGACCATCGACCACTTCAAGCCGTATATGAAAGGTCGCGTGCTGGAGGTCGGGGCCGGGCTGGGGACGATCACGCGCAAGCTTGTCGCGGCCGATCCGTCGTTGTCGGTGGTGGCGCTGGAGCCGGCGCTCAATCTGTTCGATCAGTTGCGCGCCTATGCGTCGGTGACGCCCCAGGTGACGGCCTCCTCGCTGACCTGTGCGGAGTTTCTGGGCGGTCTTGATTCGGCCTGCTTTGATGTGGTGCTCTACCTCAACGTGCTGGAGCACATCGAGCATGATGTGGCCGAGCTGCGGACGGCCGCGTCGGGGCTGGTGCCCGGTGGGCACGTGCTGGTCTTCGGGCCCGCGATGGGCTGGCTCTACAGCGACCTCGACTTCAACGCCGGGCACTACCGGCGCTACACGGTGGCGTCGCTGCGGCGGGCGGCGGCCGACGCCGGCCTGGAGATCGTGCAGATCAAGTACCTGGACATGCTCGGCGTCCTACCCTACTGGGTGGTCTATCGCCTGATGCGGCGCCAGAGCATCAGCGGCTCCAGCATGTGGGCCTATGACAAGGTGCTCGTGCCGCTGAGCCGGTTCCTGCAATGGATTTTCCCGCGGCCGCCGCTGGGCAAGAACGTCATCATGATCGCCCGCACCAGGTCGCGTTAGGTGCGGGCGAACACTTCTCTCCATTCATTCCCACCTATCCAGTTGTAATCCGGCCAGACGCGCCCGGCGTCGCTTGCTCGAACACGCCCTCTCTGACGCCTATTCGCTCCTGAGGGGGCGGACGGTTGGGCCCCTATGTGAAAAGTACCCAGGTAAGTCGAGCTGCCCAGGCTGTTTCGCGAAATTGGGGCCGCAGGCGAAAGGGGCATCTTCCGCGCTGGAAAATGCCCCTTGAGCTGGTCGGGGTAACCGGATTTGAACCGATGGCCTCTTCGTCCCGAACGAAGCGCGCTACCAAGCTGCGCCATACCCCGATGTGCGTCGAAAGACTACCGCATCACGGGGCCGGTGCAAAAACGGGTATCGGCTTATCTCGGGACGAGTGTGAGCAGGCTCGCTTCTGGGCGGCAGGCGAAGCGTACGGGGGCGGTTGGGTGGGTGCCGACCCCGGCGGAAACGTGCAGCCACGAGTCTCTGCGCCAGCGGTGCAGGCCGCGCGCCATGCGGCGATCGAGGCCACAGTTGGTCACCAGGGCGCCGATGCCTGGGACGCGTACCTGTCCGCCGTGGGTGTGACCGGCCAGCAGGAGGTCGAAGCCGTCGGTGGCGAAGGCGTCGAGGACGCGGGGCTCGGGCGTGTGCGCCAAAGCTATGCCGACGTCGGCTTTGGGGTCGGAGGGCCGTTTCGGGTACACATCGCGGAAAATGTGCGGATCATCCACGCCGACCAGGTCGATCACGCGGCCGCCGGCCTTGACCTGGGCACGGTTGTTGTTCAGGTCAACCCAGCCGGCGTCGGTCAGCGCTGTGCGCAGATCCTCGTAGGGAAGGTCGATGCCGTGCTGGTACACCCGGTCCTTGTTGAAGTACCCGAGCGGGTTCTTCCACACCGGCCCGGTGTAATCGTTGGAGCCGAAGACGAACGCCCCCGGGAAGCTCAGCAGGTCGTCATAGGCGGCGAGCACGGCCGGCACCGCGTCCGGGTGGGCCATGTTGTCGCCGGTCACCACGACCAGGTCGGGATCCAGGCCGGCCAAGGCGTTGACCCAGCGCTGCTTGCGCAACTGGTGAGGCGTCAGGTGCAGGTCGGACAGGTGCAGCACGCGCAGCGGTTCGGCCTCGGGCGCCAGCACGGGCACGTCGAACCGCCGCAGCGTGAACAGATTGCGCTCTATGAGCGAGGCGTAGGCGAGAGTCGCGGCACCCGCGATGAACGTGCCGGCGGCGATTTTTCCGAGCGTACCCATGGGCTCCAGAGTAGTTTGCTTGCTCATGACGACGCTTAAGGAGCGGCTGACGGCGGATATGAGGGCTGCTATGAAGAGCCGTGACCAGCTGACCACCTCCACCCTGCGGATGGCGCTGGCCGCGGTCGGTGTGGCCGAGGTCGCCGGCGAGGCCAAGCGGGAGCTCAGCGACGAGGAGGTGCTGTCCGTGCTGGCCAAGGAGGCCAAGAAGCGCACCGAGGCGGCGACCGCGTTCGCCGACGCGGGCCGGGCCGAGCAGGCCGCCAAGGAGCGGGCCGAGGAGGAGGTGCTCGCCAGGTACCTACCGAAGCAGCTCAGCGACGCTGAGATCCAGGGGTTGGTCGCCACAACCCTGGCCGGGGGTGACTTCGGCGAGGGCCGGGGCGCCATGGGCGCGGCCATGAAGGCGGTTCAGGCGGCCGCGGCCGGCCGGGCTGACGGCGCGAAGCTGGCGGCCGAGGTGCGCCGCCAGCTTGGGGTGTAGCTGCTACTGCGCTACACGGGGGCTTCGTCGAGCGTGCGGCATAACGGCGGCCGGCAGGTCGGTCTGGGGCCCGGGCCGCCACCGCCACCTCCGCCGTTACCAGCACTGATCAGCAGCGAAACCGAGCCGCCCTTGATGGTGCGGCCGGACGGGCTCGTGCCGGCGACCGAACCGGGCGCGCAGGTGGAGGCCACGGGTGCCCGGTTGTTGACCTCAACCTTGAAACCTGCCCGGCGCAGGATCGAGGTGGCCTCGGCCACGCTCTTGCACGCGACGTTGGGGATGCCCACCTGATCGCCGTACGCCATCTTGTCGCTGGGTTTGGTGAATTGGATCGCGGGCTTGTCCGCGAGGGCGTCGCGCAAAGTGCCCTGCACCGCGGGGTTGATGCCGCCAGGGCCGTTGTGCTCCATATGTGCGGTGGTCTCCGGCCAGTCGGGATCGGTGACGAAGCCGGAGACCGCCAGCTGCTTTGTGGTGATCGTCAGCGTGGACGACTTCTCGCCGTCGGCGGTGCCGGTCTTGCCGGAGATCGGGTGCTGGATGATGCCGTAAGACGGGCGGGCCGTGCCGGAGCCGTCGCACTCACCGCGCGGGCCGGCGCCGAAGAACGACTTGTCGCCCACGGGGCAGCGCCCGGCGTCGATCGCGGCGCGGGCGACGTCCTCGCTGAAGCGCTGCTCGCACCGCGGGTTTCCGACACCGAGCTTCTCGCCCCGGTGGTTGGCGATCGCCTCGACCGGCAGTGGCTCGCAGAACAGGCCATCGGCGGCGAGGGTCGCCCAGGTGTTGGCGATCTGCACCGGCGGGTGGGTCGAGATGCCCAGCACGAATGGGGACCAGACGTTGGCGATCCTGGAGTTGGTGGAGTTGCGGTAGTCGTCGTCCTTGGTGCCCTCGCCGTCGCGATCCGCGGGGTTGTCGGGCACGTTGTAGAAGGTCAGCCCGAAGCGCCGGGCGACGTCCATGACGGCGAGCCCGCCCGTGCGGTCGAACAGCGGCACGAAGTAGGTGTTGACCGAGTAACCGAACGCGGTCCACATGTTCTGCGGGCCGGTCGGGGAGTTGTCATAGACCGGCGGACACCAATAGCCGCCGCAGGTGGGCGCGTTCCCTGTTCCCCTCGAGATCGGGTACTTGGACTGGTACGTCGACTGGGTGTTGATTGTGTAGTCGAGCGGGTAGCCCTTCTCCAGCGCCGCCACCATCGCGTAGGTCTTCATCACAGAGCCCGGCCGGTAGCCCTGGAAACTCGGGTCGGTGCTCATCAGCGGGTTGGTGGTGTTGGGGTAGGAGCCGCGGAAGCCGGCGGCCCGCAGCACGGGGTTGGTGTGCGGCCCGTTCTGCGGATGGTCCCGGCTGTCCAGCCTGAAGTTGCGGTTGACGCCCATCGCACGGACCTTGCCGGTGCCGGGCTCGACCGCGGCGAGCATCATCGCGTGCGGGCTGCCCGTGGGCAGCTGCTTCTCGATGTTCGCCTTCATCACGTCCTGCGTCTGGATATCCAGGGAGGTGGTGATTCTGTACCCGCCCGCGCGCAACTGGCGTTCGCGATCGTAGGTCGTGGTGCCGAACACGTCCTGCTGCAACCACCAGCGCTGGAAGAAGTCGCAGAAGAAGCCCCAGTGGGCCACGGTGGTCTGTACGCATCCGTTCGGGGTTTCGTTGCCCACCACCTCAAGCTTCTCGGCCTTGGCGGCGATCGCCTGTTCTTGGGTGATGTAGTTCAGCCCGAGCATCTCGTCGATCACATAGTCGCGGCGGGTCATCGCCTTCTCCAGGCCTTCGGGCTTCTCGACGTCACCGGGCGCCTTGACCAGGCCGACGATGAACGCGGTCTGGCTCAGGGTCAGCTCGGCGGGGACGCGGTTGAAGTACACCTGGCTGGCCGCGTAGATCCCGTATGAGCGCAGGCCAAAGTAGGCGGTGTTCAGGTAGCTCTCGAGGATCTGGTCTTTGGACATGCGCTGCTCGAGGGCGACGGCGTAGCGGACCTCGCGCAGCTTGCGGGTGTTGGTGTCCTCGGTCGCCTTGAGGACTCCGGGCGGGCTGGAGGTGAACGTCAGCGACATGCGCACGAGCTGCATGGTGATGGTGGAGGCGCCCTGGGACACCTCGCCCGCGGTCTGGTTGGCGATGAAGGCGCGGGCGAAGCCTTTGACATCAACACCGTTGTGCTCGTAGAACTTCTGGTCCTCGGCGGCGAGCATGGCGCGCTGCACGATCAGCGGGATCTCGGAGAGCGGGAGATCGCGTCGGTTCTCGTCATACATCGTGGCCAGCAGGGTCTTGTCGTCGGAGGCGTAGACATAACTGATTTGTGGCGTGCGCTTAACTGTCAGTTCATCGGGCAGCTGCCCGAACGCCTCGCCCCCGGCCTTGGCGGCCAACCCAGAGAATGCGACAACCGGGAAAAGTGCTGCCGCCACAACAACTCCCGCCAGCACCCCGCAGATTAGCAGGGAGGCGGTGTTGGTGAAAAAACCATGATCACGTTTACGCATGAGCGCCACCGCCACAGGTTACGTGAGTGTGATTCACCCGCAACTCAGCCTGAGGTCTGTCGTTTATTTAAACGCACGACCCCAGACGTGCGGTTGCCGTTTTTCCCGGCCGCGGGCTCTCCCGCCGCGGCCGTGTAAGGCCCGTTCGCGGGCTGCCTGACAACGGTGGAAAAAATCCGTTTCAGGCTTTTTAGCCGATAACGTTGCGTAATCACCCAGCTACGGAGCATGATGGTCCGGCGAGCAACGCACACCACTGGCGTTGGCCTGGGCGGCCTGTACCCCGGGGAACATCGCCCAGTGGTTTCGGGGGAACGTCTGGGGGGACGTAGCAATATGGGCATTGGCATGATCGCAGATTGGCCCAGTCTCGCAGCGTGCCGGAACGGTGATCCGGATGCGCTCTTCGTGCAGGGAGCCGAGCAAAACATTGCGAAACGCATCTGCCGAGGCTGCCCGGTCCGGTACGAATGCCTGGCCGACGCCTTGGACAACCGGATTGAGTTCGGTGTCTGGGGTGGGATGACCGAACGGGAACGCCGCGCACTGTTGCGCCGTCACCCGGCGGTCGCGAGCTGGAAGCGCACGTTTGAGGCGGCGATGCAGGAGCAGAACCGCAAACAGCTGGTCGACGCCTAGCTCAAGTCTCGGTGCCATCCTCGGGTGAGCGGTTGGCAAGGGCGTGGCCGATCGTCCGCAGACCTACAAGGTCGTGAACATCCGTCGGCTGCGCCGGCACCCGGACCACAGGCACCTCAGGAAACCGATCGGTGAAGTGCGAGGCCACCGTGGCCTCGCGCGACACCTGGCGCATGAGCAGCTCGTGGACCTCGAGAACCTGCGCGGCCGCAGGATGCGACTGCGCCAGGATCTGGGCCGCCTCCGTGCTTTCGGGTGCGCTCAGTTGAGGTACCCCGGAAAAATGCATCCGGTTGAGAACGAGCCCGGCCAACGGCATCCGTTCGGCTCTGAGCCGGTCCGCGAAATAGGCCGCTTCGCGCACGGCATCCGGCTCGGGCGCGGCGACAAGCACAAAGGCCGTTTGCGGATCCTGAAGGACCCGATAGGTCTGCTCGGCCCGCTCGCGGAAGCCGCCGAACATGGAGTCGAGTGCGGACACGAACCCGGACAGGTCTGTGAGCAGCTGCGCGCCCAGAATCTTTTGTACCGCCTTGGAGAAGATCCCGAATGACGCCGTGACCAGGTTGAACATGCTGCGGCCGCCGGCGCGCGCCGGCGCGAGCAGCAGCCTGAGCATGCGCCCGTCGAGAAAGCGGCCGAGACGGGCGGGCGCGTCGAGGAAGTCGAGGGCCGAGCGGGAAGGCGGGGTGTCCACGACGATCAGGTCCCACTCGCTGGAGGCGCGCAGCTGCCCCAGCTTCTCCATCGCCATGTACTCCTGCGTGCCGGAGAAGGTCGTGCTCATGGCCTGGTAGAACGGGTTGGCGAAGATCTCCTTGGCGCGCTCGCGCGCGGTGTGGGTGAGCACCACCTCGTCGAAGGTGCGCTTCATGTCCAACTGCATCGCGTGCAGCGGGGTGTCCTTGACCTGGCGCGGCACATTGTCCAGCTCGGTCAGGCCCAGCGATTGGGCCAGGCGGCGCGCCGGATCGATGGTGAGGACCACGGTGTTGCGGCCGTGCTCCTCGGCGGCGCGCAGCGCGAGCGCGGCGGCGGTGGTCGTCTTACCGACCCCGCCCGAGCCGCAGCAGACGACGATCCGCACGGCGGGATCGCCGAGGACGGCATCGACGTCGAAGCGTGCGTCCTGGTTCGTTGGCACAGGCCGAGCCTAACCGGCCAGGATCCCCGCGAGCCGCTGCAGCCCGGACAGGTCGACCCCGTCGCTGAGCAGCGGCAGCTCCACGATCGGCCGGCCCAGCCGGCCCAGCTCCTCGCGCAGTTGCTCCTCGACCGCCTGGCGCGCGAGATGGGCGTTGGCCTCGGACTGGAGGCCGGTGACCGTCGGTTTGTCGGCGGGCAGACCGGCGGCGACCAGACCCTTCTTGATGTCGGCCTGGGTCACGCGAGCGGTGAGCAGCGGTGGGCTTGCGGCGTTGACGATGATCTTCCCTATGGGAATGTGTAGGGCGGTCAGCTCCCTCATGGCGTCCGTGGTCTCCTGGACGGGCATCTCCTCGAGCAGCGTCACGATGTGGACGGAGGTCATGGGGGAGCGCAGAAGCGCCGCCACACCCTCGCTTTGGGACTTGATCGGGCCCAGCTTGGCCAGGCGGGCGGCCTCCGCGGTGACGTTGAGGAAGCGGCCGATGCGGCCCGTGGGGGGAGCGTCGAGCACCACCGCGCGGTAGCGGCGCTGGCCCGACTCGTCGGTGCGGGTCGTCGCCTCCTTGACCTTGCCGGTGAGCAGGATGTCCCTAAGGCCGGGGGCGACGGTGGTGGCGAAGTCTATGGCGCCCAAGCGACGCAGCACCCGGCCCGCCCTGCCCATCTTGTAGAACAGGTCGAGGTACTCGAGCAGGGCCTCCTCGGGGTCGACCGCGAGCAGACGTAGGTCGGCGTCGATCTCGCCGAGGCGCATCTCGAAGTAGGGCAGCGGTTCAAGCTCGAACAGCTGCGCCAAGCCTTGGCGCCCTTCCACTTCGACCAGGAGCACGCGGTCGCCGTGGGACGCCAGGGCGATCGCGAGCGCGGCGGCGACGGTCGTCTTGCCCACGCCACCCTTGCCGGTCACCACATGCAGACGGGCAGGCCAACTCACAGCTTGTAATCTATCCGGGCCCGTTCGGCTATTTCTTCTGCTCTTGTACCTCGCACACGAACCATCCCTCGTGCTTCACCAGAGTCAGTTTGATCGTCTGCTCCGAGAGCTTCTCGTCGGAGGTGGTCAGCTTGATGGTGACCGTGGTGTCCGCCTGCTCGGCCGTCTCGTTATCGATCTTGGGCGAATCCCAGGTGATGCTCGGGCTCTTGAGCTTGGCCTTCTGGTCCTGGATCTCCTTGATCTTGGTGTCGATGGCTTTGCGGTCCCGGGCCTCGTTGCACACGAGCTTCTCGGCGGCCTGGCCGTCATGATCCTTGTAGACGGCGGTGAGGAACTCCTGGGCCGCGTCCTTGGCGGTGTCGGCGCCCGTGCCCTCGGCGTTGTTGATCAGGAGGAAGGCGCCCACGCCGCCGACGGCGCAGAGCACGAGCACGACGCCGAGCACGATGAAGGTGATCAGCAGCGCCTTGCTCTTCTTCTTGGGCGGCGGCTGGAGCATCTGCATCTGGTCGGGCGTGTAGCCGGGTGGCAGGTTCTGGCCGACATCGATTGGGGCGTAAGGGTTTTGCGGCAGCTGAGCCGAGGTCGGCGTCATCGTCGTGGTGTGGAACGGGTCCACGGGCGGCTGGTATGCCGGTTGGCTGGGCTGCGGCTGCTGACCCCAGCCGGGAGGCAGCGGGACCCCGGGCTGGCCGGGCTGACCCGGCTGGCCGGGCTGACCCGGGCCTTGGCCCGCAGGCGATCCGGGTGCGGCCGAGCCGGCCGGCGGGGTCCAAGCCGGAGGCGCAGCGGGCGATCCGGGTGTGGCCGAGCCGGCCGGCGGGGTCCAAGCCGGAGGCGCAGCGGGCGAACTTGGCGCGGCAGGCGAGCCGGACGCGGCAAAGGGTTGCGCGGCAGTCGGATCGGTGCCCGGCTGCGGGGTCCAGGCGGGCGGTGCGGGCGGCGGCGCGGGGGAGGCCGGGGCGTCGGCGGGCGGCTGTCCCCACGGGCCTGGCGCGGCAGGCGAGGCGGACGCGGCAGAACTGGCCGGGTCGTCGGCGGGCGGGCGGGTCCAAGGGCTTGGCGCGGGGGGCTCGCCCCAAACCGGTGAGGGGGGAGTCTGCGGGGCAGCGGGCGACGCCGGCTCGACGATCGCGGTCGACTCGCTGTCGGTGCCGGAGGCGGGCGGCGTGGCCCCAAGGGGCGTAGTGGCCTCGTCGGCCGGCTGCTGGCCCTTGTTCTGCTCTTCTGGCTGGCTCACGGAAACTCCCCCTGGTCGTCGGCGGCTCAGCTTAACCGCCTCTACCCATGGCGGCGAACCCGTCCAGGTTAGGTTGTCACCATGACTAAGTGGGAGTACGCCACTGTGCCGCTATTGATCCACGCCACTAAGCAGATCTTGGACAATTGGGGCGCTGACGGTTGGGAACTCGTTCAGGTGGTTCCCGGTCCGAACCCGGAGCAGTTGGTCGCCTATTTCAAGCGCCCGAAGGAGTCGTAATGGCCGATCCTTACGCCAAACTCGCCGAGCTGGGGCTCAAGCTACCCGATGTGGCGCCGCCGCTGGCCGCGTACGTTCCCGCGGTTCGCACAGGCAACTACGTCTACGTCTCCGGCCAGCTCCCGCTCGCCGACGGCAAGCTGATCGCCACCGGCAAGGTGGGCGACGAGATCACCACGGAGCAGGGCAAGGAGTTGGCCGCCCGGTGCGCGCTCAACGGCCTGGCCGCACTGGAATCAGCGGTCGGGCTCGGCAAGGTGGTCCGGATCGTCAAGGTGGTGGGGTTCGTCGCCTCCGCGCCCGGGTTCACCGACCAGCCGACCGTGATCAATGGGGCGTCCGAGCTGTTCGGCGAGGTCCTGGGGGAGGCCGGGCGGCACGCCCGCAGCGCGGTCGGCGTCGCCGAGTTGCCGCGCAACGCGCCGGTCGAGGTGGAGCTGATCGCTGAGGTCAGCGACTAGGGATGAGCGACTAAAAGCCGATCAAGAAATGACCGATCAGGTCGACTTCGCCCGGTGGTCTGGCGGCAACGCGAGATGACCAGGGCGAAGTCGATTTCTCCCCGCCCGCTGTCAGTGGGGCGACGTAGCATCGCTGGCATGAGTTTGGTGCCGGGCGGAGTCACCTTGATTCTTGCTGACAACCCGAGTGCGATGACGCTCGAGGGCACTAACACCTGGGTGTTCGATGATGGCACAGTCATCGATCCCGGCCCCGACGACGAGGCCCACCTCGAGGCGATCGCCGCTGTCGCCAAGATCAAGCGCATCCTCGTCACCCACAGCCACCCCGACCACATCGCCGGCCTCGAGCCTTTGTGCCGCCGCACCGGTGCGACCGTGGGCGAGCTTCCCCCAGGCATGACCGAGCTCAAGACGCCGGGCCACACCGCCGACTCGGTCTGCTTCATCACCGTAAATGCCGTCTTCACCGGCGACACCATCCTCGGCCGCGGCAGCAGCGTGGTCGCCTGGCCCGACGGCAACGTGGGCGACTATCTCACGAGCCTTGAAAGACTTATGGACTTTCCTGGTGTACCGGCCATGCCCGGCCACGGCCCGGCGCTGCCCGATTGCGCCGCCGCCGCCCGCTGGCTGCACACCCACCGCGTGGAGCGGCTCGACCAGGTGCGGGCCGCGATGGCGCGGGGGGCGACCACCCCCGAGGAGGTGGTGGAGGTCGTCTACGCCGACGTCGATCCATCCCTCAAGTGGGCCGCCCTCTGGAGCGTGCGCGCACAGTTGGACTACTTACGATGACCTGCCCGGTGTGCGGGACCGTCCCGGTGCCGGCGGCCCGTTTCTGCCATCACTGCGGCGCCGCGCTTCCCGCCGCCGCGACGCTTCCCGCGAGCGAGCGTCGTGTGGTGACTGTCCTATTTGGAGACCTCTCCGACTTCACCTCGTGGAGCGAAGAGCTTGATCCTGAGCGGGTCGGCGCGGTCACCGATCGGGTGATGTCTGCCCTGGCCGGCTCGGTCAAGACCTTCGGCGGCCACGTCGACAAGCTGACCGGCGACGGCATCATGGCGGTCTTCGGCGCACCCGTCGCCCATGAGGATGACGCCGAGCGCGCCGTCCGCGCGGCCATGTCCATGCAGCGCGCCGTCCGCCGGGTCCTCGACGACGAGCGCGGCGGCGGTGCCCCGCTCGGCCTTCGCGTCGGGCTCAACACCGGCCCGGTGCTCGCCGGCGTCCAGGCCGGGCTTGAGTACACCGTCATCGGCGACACCGTCAACACCGCCGCCCGCCTCGCCGACGCCGCCGCCGTCGGGGCGATCTATGCCGGCGGGCGCACCTCCGCCGCCACCAACGCCGTCGCCGGCTGGCGCACGCTGCGTCCCTTGCGCCTCAAGGGAAAGCGCGAGCCAGTCGAGACCTTCGAACTTCTGGGCCTGCACGATGCCCGGGGCACGCGCGCGGGGCTGGGCGAGGAGGGCCCGTTCGTCGGGCGTGAGTCCGAGTTGGGCCGGGTGGCCGGCCGCCTCGCCGAGGTGGTCGACCGCGACGAGCCGCGCACCCTGGTCTTCACCGCCGAGGCGGGCATCGGCAAGACGCGGTTCGCCTCCGAGGTGGCGCGCTTCGCCAACGGCTATGAGGTGAGCGCGGGCCGGTTCGCCTCGCGCACCCAGGCCCGCGTGCTGTCGGTCCGCTGTGTCGCGTTTGGCGAGAGACGCCGGCTGGCGCCCATGGCCGACCTGGTCCGGCTGGCGATCGGCTTTTCGGTCGACAACAACACCGCCGCCACCCGCTCCGCCGTCGAGGAGCGGCTGCGCCGCCTGCAGGAGCGCCTGGTGCAGTCGCATCCCATCCGCCATCCCCCCATCCCACAGCCCCAGCGGAGCGAGCCGGGCCGCCCGATCAAGCTCGACATCGAGTCCCTTCTCACCCTCCTCGGCTACGGCGCCGCCCACGAGATCGCACAGTGGCAGACGGTCCCGGGCAGCGCAGACCCAGAGTTGACGGGCGGCCGTGACAGCAAGAACCTGTCCGTCGCGGTCGCGGGTCTGCTCAGCGGGCTGGCCGCCGAGTCGCCACTCGTCGTGATCGTCGATGACCTCCACGACGCCACCGCCGACACCATCGACGCCCTCGGCACGGCGCTCGAGGAGCTTTCCGGCCCGGTGATGGTGCTCCTGTTCGGCCGCCCCGAGCTGGTGCGCAAGGCGGGCCAGCTGACCCGGGTGGCCGACGCCGAGGCGCTCACCCTTTCCCCGCTGCGCGGCGCCGACGCCGCCCGCCTGCTGACCGCCTATCTCAAGGGCGGCCGGCTGCCGCAGCCGGATGAGGACCGCCTGCTCGCCACCGCTCAGGGCAACCCGTTCTACCTCGCCGAGCTGGTGACCCTCTTGATGGAGCGCGGGGCGCTCACCAAGGCGGGCTCGCAGTGGCGGCTGGCCCCGGGTTCACTCGGCACCACCCTTCTCACCAGGGATCTCGCGGCGGTCCTCGCGGCTCGTATCGACGCCCTGCCCGCCGAGGCGCGGGCGGTGCTGCGCGACGCGGCGGTGGTCGGTGACTCGGTGCCGGCCGCAGCCCTTGAGGCGCTTCGGGAACGCCGCGCCGGGCGGGACGGGCGGCCGGCCGCGGTGGTCGCCGTCGAGCTCGAGCGCGCCATCGACGAGCTGCTGCAACGGCGCATGCTGCGGCGCATCCGCGGCGGTTACGCCTTCGCCACACCCCTTCTGCGCGAGGCGGCCTATGCGGGCATCGGCAAGACCGACCTGGCCGAGCGGCACGCCTTCCTCGCCCGATGGGCGGCCTCACGGGGTACCCCCGAAGAATGGGATGCCTTCATTGCCGAACACGCCGAGCGGGCAAGCAAGCTCGCCGACGCCGTACGGTTGCGGCCCGATGTGCCCGCGCGGCAGGTCGTCTCGCTCGGGATCGAGGCGCTCGGCCGCTCGGCGCGGCGGGCCAGCGCCGCCGGCGAACCGGCTGAGGCGGTGGCCTACGGCGAGCGGGCGCAGCGGCTCGCCGAGCAGAACGGTGGCCTGCCGCTGCGCGACCGCCTGGTCTATGCCCGCGCTTTGCTCCAATGTGGACGGATTACCGAGGCGCAGCACGACGCCGAGAAGCTGATCGCCGACTCCGCCGAGGACGCCCGGGCCAGGGCCGGGGCCATGCTTCTGGCCGGACGGGCGCAGATGTCCATTGGCGACGGTGAGGCCGCCTACCACCTCTGGGCCGAGGCGCTGAGCACCTCGACGCAGGCGGGCCTGCCGGCCGAGCGCGCGGAGGCGTTGCGCCGCTTGGGCATGGCCGACTTCGTCAAGGGCCGCCTCGCCGACGCGTCGAGCCGGTTCGCCGGCGCTTACCAGATCGCCGTGAGCGCCGGCGATCTCAAGTCGCAGGCGTGGTCGCTGCAGGATCTGGCCTGGGTGACCACGACGCGTGGTGACTTCGCCGGCGCCGACGCGGCCCTGGGCCACGCCGCCCGGCTGTTCGCTGAGACCAAGGACCCGGTGGGCCGCGCGTGGCTGCGCGGCACCACGGCCTTCGCCCGCCTGCTCGCCGGCAAGCTCACCGAGGCACAGCGGCTGGCCCGCGCCTTCCTGCCCTTCGGGGAGCGGGTCGGTGAGGCCTGGGCCGTGGGCACGTTACGCGCGGTCGCCGCGTTCGCCGCCGCCGAGCTGGGCGAGCTGGGCGAGGCCGACCGCGAGGCACGCCGCGCCTATCGCGACTTCGCCGCCGCCCGCGACTCCTGGGGGTGCGGTTTCGCGCTGGTCGCGCGGGGCGTGGTGGCCCGAGGCCTGGCCGAGTACGGGCATGCCGAAGATCTCCTCACCGAGGCGCTATCCGAGGGCGAGAAGGTGGCTCACCCGCTGCTGGTGGGCATGGCCGGCACGGTCCGCGGCCTCGTCGCGCTCGATCGCGGCGACCCCGAGGCCGCTGAACTCGACGCCCGTTCGGTGCTGACCATGGTGTCGCCCTACGGGGTGCTCGATCCGGCGCGGATCGGGCCGCGGTCTCTGCTGGCCGCCGCCCGGCTGGCCTCCGGTGACGCGCCGATGGCGGTGCGCCTGCTCGCACCCGTAGCCGCCGACCCGCTCGCGCCCGCGATGCTCTACTCGCGACGCCAGGCCATCGCCGTTTATGCCGAGGCGCTGCTCGTGCTGGAGCGCCTCGACGAGGCCCTCGCCGCCGCGGAGCTGGCCGAGACCGTGCCGGCGGTCGACATCCGCAGCCAGGTGCGTTCCGCTCTCACGCTGGCCAGGTGCCTTGCCGCCGTTGGCCGATCGGCGGAGTCGGGCGGGGTCCAGGCTCGGGCGGCGCTGCTCGCGCACTCCACACAGCAGGTGAGCGAAAGGCGTGCGCTGATACCGTCTAGCGCGTGACCCACACCCCTCGCTCCGGACCGGTCTCGGTGCCCAACATCCCCGGGCTCACCGACCTGGCGCTGCTGGCCGTCGGGGGTTACGCCACCATCTTCCGCGCCACGCAGGGCTCGGTGGGGCGCGAGGTCGCCGTCAAAGTGGAGAACTTCACGCTGGAGAGCGAGCGCGACCGGGCCCGGTTCATGCGGGAGGCCAGCACCAGCGGCAAGATGTCCTCGCACCCGCACGTCGTGGATCTGTTCGACGCCGGGGTCACCGACGACAACCATCCATATCTAATCATGGAGTTGTGCTCGGGGTCTTATCAGGACCTGATGCCGCTTCGGCCCGAGGTCGTGCGGGACATCGGAGTGAAGATCGCAGATGCGCTCGCCGACTCGCACGAGCGCGGTGTCGTGCACCGGGATGTCAAGCCCGCGAATATCTTGATGACCCTGTTCGGGGAGCCGGCGCTCGCCGACTTCGGGCTCGCGATCTTCGCGGAGCAGCGGGACCCGCATATCACATTGGAGGTACTGACCCCCGCCTATGCGCCGCCCGAGGCGTTCCGCCGCCAGGAACCCGCGCCGCCCGCCGACGTCTACGGTCTTTGCGCCACCCTCTATGCGCTGCTGTCCGGTGCCCCGCCGCGCTGGCAGGCCGACCAGCCGCCGGGGTTGCTCGGGTTGATCGAGCTGTTCTCCGAACCGATTCCGGAGATTTCAGGGGTACCCGCGGCGCTCACCCGGATCCTGAGGCGCGGCATGGCCAACGATCCGGCCAAGCGCCCGATGGCGCGGGCGCTGGAGAACATGCTGGCCGAGGTGAGCCTGGACGAGGAGGCCGCGCGCCCGGCCCGGGTGAAGGGCACCGCCGCCGTGCCGCGCCCGCCGACGGACCCGGGGCCGCCGACGGTTCACCTCAGGCAGCGGGGTGCGCTTTCCAACTTTCTCCGCCAGTTGTTCCGGCGCTGACTTTGGACTTCTACACCCAGGCGTAGATGAGGAGCGCCGTGAACCTTCTTTCACCGATTACTCCCTCCGGGTTACGGGTGGGGTGCCGTGGGTGTGGAAGGTTTCGATGGTCTTCAATCCCCAGGCCCGGCCCTTGGCCCGCTCGGCTTGGGTCCACGTGACGACCTGGTGGTCCGGGGCGAGCAGCAGCCGGGCGCCCGCGTTGCACAGCTCGATCCGGTTGCCGCTCGGCTCCCAGACGTAGAGGAAGAACGTCTGCTGGATGGCGTGCTTGTGCGGCCCGGTCTCGATGTGGATGCCGCGGGAAAGCGGGACGCCTGGTTCTTCAGGGACGGCCGCATCTCCGGCGTAGGTTCGTAACGCGTTGTCTCCCAATAGATTCCGTAGGGGTGGCCGTCGGGGTCGGTGAAGTGGAACACCGGGCCGTAGGCCGGTTCCTCGTCGCTCCAGCCCTGCGCGAGGTCGGTTTCCTCGATGACGGCGACCCGGCGCGCCAGCGCCTCGGGGCTGCTCGCGCGCAGCCAGGTCCGGCCGACGCCCGAGGTTGGGCGGGCGGTCCGGGACGCTGCCGGTGAGCGGCACCGCGTCGTGGATGTCGCTCTGATGGCCCCATGCCGCCGCGAGGGCTGCTGACCCCGATGTCGGTCAGCGGTTCCGGGGGCGTGGGCCTTCGCGGGTACCATGGAAAAATTCGGAGCCGATGTAGAGATCATTGACGGCCCGGTCGGCGCGGCGGCCACCCACAAGCTGCTGCGCAGCGTCTTCTACAAGGGACTGGCTACAGGACCTCGCGGGCACCGTGTCGGAGGGACGGAACGACTCGTTGCTCTGATGGCAAACAACGATGCCTACAACTAGATCAGGTTCCGATGGCGATCCTCGACACGGCGCTGGACCCCCGCGCGCCGTCCTATTTGCAGAACCGAAGCGCGACTCACGCCGCCCTGTCGCGGTTGGATGCCGCACACGCGCAGGCTCGGGAGGGTGGTGGCGAACGGGAGGTCACGCGCCACCATGCCCGCGGCAAGCTGCTGCCGCGGGAACGTATCGAGCTACTCGTGGACCGGGATACCGCGCTGCTGGAACTCGCGGCGACGGCGGGACACCTATCGGGTGAGCCGGCCGGTGCGGGGCTGGTGACCGCGATCGGCGTGATCCACCAGGCCGAATGCATGATCGTCGCCAACGATCCGACGGTGCGGGGATCGGGGCTGTCGGAACTCGCGGCGCGCAAGGCGGCCCGGGCGGTGGAACTGGCTCGGCTGCACGGTTTGCCGCTGGTGTTCCTGTGGGAGTCGTCGGTGGACGCCCGCGAGGCGGTGGCTCTCGCCAAAACCCCTGTGCTGGTGGCCATCTTCGGGGCAAACGAGGAGCCGCTTCCGCTGGCCGATCACCGGATCGCGGTCCGCGGGCACGGCGCCATCGCGGCCGTCGACGCGCTGGCCGAGGACGAGCGGGACGCCCTGCGCCTGATGCGATGGGCGGTACGCCACCTCGTGGTGCGTGACTCCATGAGCATCCCGTGGCCACGGGCGGCGGCGCCCAGGCATGACGCCGATGACCTGCTTGCCATGGGGCGGTTCGACGTGCGTGAGGTGCTGGCGAGAGTGCTCGATGGCTCCGACTTCGACGAGCTGCGCCCGCACCGCGGCCCCGACATCATCGCCGGATTCGGGGCCGTCCACTCACGACGGACGGCGATCCTGGCCAACTGCTCGGAGGCGCTGGAGTCCGAGTCGATCAACAAAGGGCTGGAGCTGGTGCGGCTGGCCTCCTTGGCGGGGCTGCCACTGCTGGTGCTGGCCAACGCCTCGTCGTCGGCGGAGCTGGCCCGCGCGCTTTCGGTCGCCCCGCAGGTCACCGTGCTGCTCGGGGCCGACCCGCCGGATTGGGCGCTGACGGGGCGGGGGTTCCGGTTCGGGTGGCCGTCAGTTGCTTCGTTTTCGGACGTGTGGTGTGACGGGGTGATCGATCCCCGGGACACCCGGACCGTGGTGGGGATCTGTTTTTCGGTGATGGTTCGGTGATGGGAGTCCGGCGGTGATCAGGCGGCTGTTGGTGGCCAACCGGGGCGAGGTGGCCCGGCGAATCTTCGCGACCTGCCGGTCGGTCGGGATCGAGACCGTCGCCGTCCACTCGACGGCCGACACCGACTCCCCGTTCGTCGCCGAGGCCGACTACGCGGTGCAGCTTCCCGGGTTCGCGCCGAGCGCGACCTACCTGCGCGGCGATCTGATCATCGCGGCGGCGCGGAAGACCGGCGCGGACGCCATCCATCCCGGATACGGGTTTCTCGCCGAGAACGCGGAGTTCGCGGCGGCGGTGACCAAGGCGGGGTTGACCTGGGTGGGGCCGCCGCCCAACGTGATCTCGGTGATGGCCTCGAAGATCGATGCCAAGACCCTGCTCGCCGAGGCGGATGTGCCGGTCCTTCCTTCGTGGACCGACCCCGGTGAGGTTGATGAGTTTCCGGTACTGGTGAAGGCCGCCGTGGGCGGTGGAGGTCGCGGGCTGCGGGTGGTGCGGGACGCCGAGTCGCTGGCGGAGGCGGTGTCCTCGGCGCGGCGGGAGGCGTTCGGGGCCTTCGGCGAAAACGTCGTGTTCTGCGAGCGCTATGTGGAGAAGGCCCGCCACATCGAGGTGCAGATCGTCGCGGACAAGCACGGCAACACGGTCACCTTCGGCGAGCGGGAGTGCTCCATCCAGCGGCGCCACCAGAAGATCCTCGAGGAGACACCTTCCCCGGCCGTTTCGCCGGAGCTGAGGGAGAACCTCTGCGCGGCGGCGGTCGCGGTCGGCGAGGCGGTCAGGTATGTGGGCATCGGCACGGTCGAGTTCCTGCTCAGCCCGGCGGGCGAGTTCTTCTTCCTGGAGATGAACACCCGGTTGCAGGTGGAGCACTCTGTGACCGAGTGCGTGACCGGGCTGGATCTCGTTCGGCTGCAACTGTTTCTGGCCGAGGGCGGGCGGCTGCCGCGGGAGAGGCCGCCGATGATGCGGGGGCACGCGATCGAGGTGCGGCTGTGCGCGGAGGACCCCGCTTCCAACTGGCTGCCGGCGACCGGGCGGGTTCACCGGTTTGAGGTACCGGGCGTGGTCGGGTCGTTCCGGCCGATCGCGCAGTCCGGGATCCGGTTGGACTCCGGAGTCGAGCCGGGCTCGGTGGTGGGGGTGCACTACGACTCGATGCTGGCCAAGATCGTGGCTTGGGCTCCGACCCGCTATGAGGCGGCGCGGATGCTCGCCGGCACGCTGGCCCGCACCAAGGTGCACGGCCTGGTGACCAACCGGGACGTGCTCGTGCGCGTGCTGCGGCATCCGGCGTTCCTGGCCGGACAGATCGACGCCGGCCTGCTCGACCGGCAGCCGGAGGTGTTCGCGCCGCTGCTGTCCTCGGTGGAGGCGGTGCGCTTGAGCTGCCTGGCGGCGGCCCTGGCCGGCGCGGCCGGGCGATGGCGGGCCGCGACCGTGCAGGCCGGGATCCCTTCGGGCTGGCGCAACGTACCCTCGATGGCCCAGACCGTCGTCTACGACGGGCCGTCGGGACCGGTCGAGGTCGGCTACCGCCTTGACGGGTCGGGCGCGTTGGCGCAGTGGTGGGTCCGGGCGGTGCATCCGGACGAGCTGGATCTGGCGGGCCTGGGCCAGACCGGCGTGATCGACCACCACCCGCCGGTGGCGGTGGTGTCGGCCACACCGACGGAGGTGGTCCTCGATGTCGCGGGGATCCGCCTGACCGTTGAGGTGCACCGGGTGGGGGATGTGTCCTATCTGGACAGTGCGGAGGGTTCGGTGGCGCTGCGGGAGCTTCCGCGCTTCACCCAGCCCGTGCGGGAACTGGAGGAGGGCTCGCTCACCGCGCCGTTGCCCGGTGCGGTCGGCCGGGTGCTGGTGGTGCCGGGGCAGCGGGTCGGCGCGGGTGAGCTGCTGCTGACGCTGGAGGCGATGAAGCTGGAGCATCCGGTGCACGCCCCGGCCGACGGCGTGGTCTCGGTGGTCAAGGTCCGGCCGGGTGCTCTCGTGGACACGGGCGCGCTTCTGGCGATCCTCGAAAGCTCCTAACGTGCCTGAGATATCACACTCTGGCCCGGCGGGCGAGGCGCTCCGGGTCGAGGATGATCACGCTTTTGCCGTCGAGGCGGAGCCAGCCGCGCGAGGCGAAGTCGGCCAGCGCCTTGTTGACCGTCTCGCGGGAGGCGCCGACGAGCTGGGCCAGCTCCTCCTGGGTCAGGTCGTGGGTGACGCGCAACACGCCGCCGTCGCGGGTGCCGAACCGGCCCGCCATCTGAAGCAGGTTCTTGGCGACCCGGCCCGGGACATCGGTGAAGATCAGGTCGGCGAGGGCGTCGTTGGTGCGGCGCAGCCGCCGGGCGAGCACGCGCAGCAGCTGCTCGGAGATCTCCGGCCGGTTGTTCAGCCACGGGCGCAGGGCCTGCTTGCGCAGGCGCGCCAGGCGCACGTCGGTAACGGCGGTTGCGGTGGCGGTGCGGGGACCCGGATCGAACAGGGACAGCTCACCGACCATGTCGGAGGGACCCATGACCGAGACCAGGTTCTGCCGGCCGTCGGCGGCGCGGCGACCAAGCTTGATCTTCCCGGAAAGTACGATATAGAGGCTGTCGCCGGGTTCGCCCTCGTTGAAGACGACCTCGCCTTTGCGGATCTCGAGCATCTCCATCTCTCGCGCCAAGGCCTCGGCGGCCTCAGGATCGACGCCCTGGAAGATCCCGCTGCGGGCAAGCACCTCGTCCATCGATACCTCCACATAACGTCGACAGGCGCCGACAACGGCAAGTCTATGCATATGCAGGTGGCAACCGGACGTCAACCCCCAGAATCATGGGCGGCTGAGGTAGAGTGCCGGACGGTATGACATCCCCGAACCCGGCCCCGGTCAGGCGACCTCCTCTGCCGCAGAGGATGCACAAAGTCCACATCGCGTACGCGGCGTTGGCTCTTCTGCTGGTCGCCACCGTCGGTGTTTTCTGGATCAAGGCATCGCAGACCGCCGAGGCGTTGTGGATGGGCGGGGCGATCAGCGAGCCGGTCTCCACACCGTCGGCGCTGCCGTCCACCCCGGCCTCGGGCGGCACGGCCCAGACGATCACGCTGGGCGCGGTGGGCGACATCATCATGGGCGACGCGCCCGGCTCCATGCCCGCCAACGATGGCCGCGGCTTCTTCGACAAGGTCAAGAGCCTGTTCGCGGTGGACCTGATGATGGGCAACATGGAGGAGCCCATCACCGAGGACACGGGCTTCGCCAAGTGCGGGCCGGAACAGACCAGCTGCCACCAGTTCCGGGTGCCGCCGTCATACGCCGCGCACCTGCGCGATGCCGGCTTCCACCTGCTGAACCAGGCGAACAATCACGGCTATGACTACGGCCCGGCGGGGTACACCAACACCCAGAAATCGCTGACCAACGCCGGCCTCAAGTACACCGGGCCGCGCAACTACGTCTCGGTCGTCGAGGTCAAGGGCGTCAAGGTCGCGGTGCTCGGCTTCTCGTCCTATGACCGGGACAACAGCCTGCTCAGCTACACCCAGGCGAAATCGGTGGTGCAGAAGGCTTCCGGCATGGCCGACCTAGTGGTGATCCAGGTGCACTGGGGCGCCGAGGGCTCGGGCATGACCCACGTCAAGCCGGGCACCGAGATGTTCCTCGGCGAGAACCGGGGCGACCCCATGGCCTTCTCCCGTGCGGTGATCGACGCCGGCGCGGATCTGATCATCGGGCATGGGCCACACACGCTGCGCGGGTTCGAGCTCTACAAGGGCCGGTTGATCGCCTACAGCCTGGGCAACTTCGCCGGGGGCAAGGGGCTCAAGGGCGACGCCAACCTGGGTTGGGGCGCGGTGCTGCACACGACGGTCAAGCCGGACGGCTCCTTCGTGAGCGGAAAGTTTAACTCGACCTATTTTGTCACTAATCCGGGGGTACCCAATCCGGATGGGCAAAATAGGGGACTTGGGCTGGTCCGAGATCTCACCAAGTCCGACTTCCCGAACACGGGGCCGACCATATCCAGCGACGGTGTGATCAGTCTGCACTGATTGTCAGCGCTGGCAAGTACGCTTTAGCGCGTGCAGGAGAGCGAACTGGCGTTGAAGCGGCGCGTGCGCAAGATGGATCGTGAGCTGACTAAGATCCATCCTGACGCGCACTGCGAGCTCGACTTCACCAACCCTTTGGAGCTGGCAGTCGCGACGATCCTGTCCGCCCAGTCGACCGACGTCAAGGTCAACGAGGTGACCCCCAAGCTCTTCCAGCGCTATCCGACCGCCGCCGACTACGCCGCCGCCGACCGGGCCGAGCTGGAGGAGATGATCCACGCCACCGGGTTCTTCCGCAACAAGACCTCCTCGCTGATCGGCCTGGGCCGGGCACTGATGGAAAAGCACGATGGCGCTGTGCCCAAGTCCGTGGACGAGCTGGTCGAGCTGCCCGGCATTGGACGCAAGACGGCAAACGTCATCCTGGGCAACGCTTTCGGCGTCCCGGGCATCACCGTCGATACCCACTTCAAGCGTCTTGTCCACCGGTGGAAGTGGACGGCGCTGCAAGACGAAGTCAAGATCGAGCATGCTGTCGGCGCCCTGGTGCCCAAGAAGGACTGGACGATGATGTCCCACCGGGTGATCTTCCACGGTCGCCGGGTCTGCCATGCCAAGAAGCCGGCGTGCGGGGCGTGCCCGCTCGCACCGATGTGCCCGTCGTTCGGCGCCGGCCCGATCGACCGGGCCGTCGCGGTCAAGCTGCTCAAGGGGCCTAGGGTCGCAGAGATCGCCGAGATGACAGCGTGAGGGCGGCTGCGTCGATCTTCCATGCGTTCGTGGTTGCGCTCGTGGTCGGCGCCTGCTCATCCACCCCCGCCTTGCCGGAACAAGCGCCGTCGCCGGAAGCCACACAGTTCGCCGCGTGCACCGGCATTGACGGCGGAGCGGCGAAGCTGCCCGAGATCTCGGTGCCCTGCTTCACCGGCGGCCAGCCCGTCAAGGTCGACCGCCTACGGGGCCCGCTGGTGGTCAACTTCTTCGCCTCCTGGTGCGCCCCGTGCCGTGAGGAGCTGCCCTGCTTCCAGCGGCTCGCCGACTCGGGCCGGGTGCCGGTGCTCGGTGTGGCCACCGATGACCGGCGATCGGCCGCGCTATCCCTCGCCATCGACCTCGGACTGAGGTTCCCCACCCTATTCGACGCGGGCGGCGAGTTCCGCCGCGCCCGTGGCGAGGCGGCCCTGCCGCTGACCCTGTTCATCGACGAGCGTGGCGAAGTGACCAGCTACTCCGGGCCCGCGCTCACCGACGAAGCGCTGGGGAAGCTTGTCGCGCAACGGTTTGTGAGCGCCTCATGATGATGTCCGCTCTCCCCGGCTGGTTCGAACCGCTCCTGACCAACGTGCGCGACTCCGACCGCAGCGACTACTCGCGCCTCGCCACGCCGGATCGGGGTCGGCCCGCCGCGGTGCTGATCCTCTTCGGCGAGCACCCCGAGGATGGGCCGGATCTGCTTGTGCTCCAACGCTCCGCCCACATGCGCACGCACCCCGGCCAGGTCGCCTTTCCCGGCGGCGCCGCCGACCCCGGCGACGCCGACGCTCGCGCGACCGCCCTGCGCGAAGCCCGGGAGGAGGTCGGCCTTCATCCGGAGTCGGTGACCGTCCTCACCGAACTACCGCGGCTGTGGATACCGGTGAGCGACTTCCTCGTCACCCCGGTGCTCGCCTGGTGGCAACGCCCCCACGGGGTCGCCGCCAAGGCGCCCGCCGAAGTGGCGCATGTGGCGCGGCTGCCCATCGCCGAACTGGCCGACCCGGTCAACCGGCTGAGGGTGCGCCACCCGAGCGGCTACATCGGCGCCGCCTTCCACGTACGAGGCATGCTTGTGTGGGGCTTCACCGCCGGGCTGATCTCCGCATTGCTCGATCTCGGTGGCTGGAGCCGCCCGTGGGACACCGCCCGCGTCGAGTCCCTGCCCGATTCCCAGCTCGAGACCGCGACCCCACGGTCCTCGGGCACCGACCCGATAGGCTGAGCCGATGTCGTTCATCGACGTGATTCTGCTGCTCCTCCTGATCCTGTTCGCGTTCAGCGGCTACAGGCAGGGCTTCGTTGTCGGCATCCTCTCGTTCATCGGCTTCTTCGGCGGCGCCCTGATCGGGTTGCAGCTGGGCCCGGCGCTCGCCCGCCTGGTCACCTCCGATGGCCTCAAGCTCGTCGTCTCCCTCACGACGATCTTCGGCCTCGCCGTGCTCGGCCAGGCCCTCGCCGGCTGGGCCGGCGGGCGGCTGCGCCGGGGGATCAGGAGCCGCAACGGGCAGATCGCCGATGACATCGGCGGCGCGCTGGTGTCGATCGTCGCCGTCGCGGCGGTGGCCTGGCTGGTGGCGGTGCCGCTGGGCAAGGCCTCCGAGCCGTGGCTGTCGAGGGCGGTGCGCAACAGCACCGTGATCCGGGCGATCGACAGCCTGATGCCGGTCCAGGCCGACAAGCTGACCGAGGCGCTGCGGGACACGGTGGACACCAACGGGTTCCCCGAGGTGTTCGGCGATCTCGTGCCGACGCAGGTGCGTGAGGTGCCCGAACCCGACCCGCGCTTGCGCGGCTCCAAGGTGGTGGCCAACTCCGAGAGCTCCGTGGTCAAGGTGCTGGGCACCGCGCCGAGCTGCAGCCGCCGCATCGAGGGTTCCGGCTTCGTCTATGCGCCCGAGCACGTGATGACCAACGCGCACGTGGTCGCGGGCACCAAGACCGTGCGGATCGAGATCAAGAAAAGCTCGTATGCCGCGAAGGTCGTCGTCTACGACTCCCGCCTCGACCTGGCGGTGCTGCACGTGCCCGGATTGCCCGCCCCGGTGATGCCCTTCGCCGGCACGCCCGCCCCCAGCGGGGCCGACGCGATCGTGCTCGGCTTCCCGCTTGACGGGCCCTATGACGCCCAGTCCGCCAGGGTTCGCGAGGTAAGCGATATCACGGGCCCCGACATCTACGAGTCGGGCAACGTGACACGTGAGGTGTACACCATCAAAGCCCTTGTGCGCAGCGGCAATTCGGGTGGTCCATTGATTAACGCCGATGGCAAGGTGCTCGGGGTGATCTTCGCCGCCGCGGCCGACAACCAGTATGTCGGATATGCCGTGACAGCCGAGCAGGCCGCCGACGTCGCCACGGCGGGGCGCGGCGCCACCAACGGAGTCGCCACCGGAGCCTGCGCCTAACGCCCCCAAAGGGATACGCCCCAAAGGGATACGCCCCCGGCGGATGAGGTGCCCCGTAGGGATTGGCCGTCGCGTCCGCGTTGGGGCAGAATGGCGGGCATCGTTCCGCCTGGATCATCCCCCGCCCGCGGCGGCAAGCGCAGAATAGCGATGCCCCTGCTACGCGCCACGGCCGTCGCCGGTCTCGTGGCGCTTCTGCTGTTGCCCATAAACCCGGCGCGGGCCGGCGCGGCGATGGACACGGTGCGGGCCGAGCAGTGGCAGATCACCATGCTCGACGCCCAAAAGGCATGGGACTACTCGACCGGCGCCGGGGTGATCGTCGCGGTCATCGACTCCGGCGTCACCGCCGGCCACCCCGACCTGCAAGGGCATGTGCTGCCGGGGATCGACTATGTGCGCGAAGGCGGTGACGGCACGGCGGACGAGGCGGGCCACGGCACTGCGGTGGCCGCGCTGATCGCGGGCAGCCGCGACGACGGCGAGGGCGTTGTCGGCCTGGCGCCCGACGCCAGGATCCTGCCGGCGCGGGTGCTCGACTCCGCCAACCAGTACAAAGATCCGCTTGTCGTCGCCGACGCCATCGTGTGGGCGGTCGACCACGGGGCCCGAGTCATCAACCTGTCCTTGGGAAGCGAGAAAAGCGACAGGGCACTGGCCGAAGCGATCGACTACGCCTTCGCGCGAGACGTCGTCGTCGTGGCATGTGTGGGCAATGTGGTACCCAACGCGTCATCCCAGATCTGGCACCCCGCGCGGGAACCCGGCGTGATCGCGGTGGGCGGGCTGGGCACTGACGGCAAAGCGTGGCCGGGGTCGCTGAACGGCCGGGAGACAGTCCTGGTCGCACCGGCATCCAGCCTGATGGGCGCCAAACCCAAAGGGTACGAATGGGTTCAGGGCACGAGCTTCGCGGCGCCGCTCGTGTCGGCCTCCGCCGCGCTGGTGCGGTCCCGGTACCCCCAAATGTCGGCGGCAAATGTGGTGCAGCGCCTCATCAGCACCGCGCGCGACGCAGGGCTGCGCGGGCGGGACAGCCGCTACGGATTTGGGATCGTCGATCCTGTCGCCGCGTTGACGCGTGCAGATGTTCCGTTGGTTGACGCCAATCCGCTCGACACCACGCCGCCGCCGGGGGAGGCCGCGTTCGGGCCGGCGGGGGCGGCGGGGGAGTCGGTGACCTTGCGCCCTTCGGCCAGTGCGAGCGCTGGCGCTCCTCGGCCGGCTTTTCGGGCTGCTCAGGGGGGTGGGGTGGCTTCAGGGCGGTCGTTGCTTGGGCTTGCTCTTGCTCTTGGCGTTGTGGTGTTCATTGCTGGGGGGGCTTTGGTGGTGCTGCGGCGGTTGTAGTTCTTCCGGTTGTAGTTCTTGCGGTTGTTGGGCTTTTCGTTGTTGGCCTTTCCGGTTGTGGGGGTGGGTCCCGGAAAGATGGTCCGGTGCGCTTTGTTTGTACGGCGGGCGGTGGGGTGCTGCGACCAGGGTTTTTGTTAGCTTTCCGGGACCCACCCCCGGGCCACCCCTTGCTGCGGGCGGTGCGACTCAAGGCCTGTGGGTTGCGGGTAGTGCAAATTGGGGCTTGGTGGGTGGGTTGGGTTAGGCGACGAGGCTGGAGATTGTGCCGTAGACGTCTAGGACCCAGGCGGCTACTGGGACGACGCTGACTACGACGAGCATGTCGAAGATGTCGGCGAAGCGGCCCATGTAGGGGGAGGGGGCGGTGCGGCTGAAAGTTTGGCCGGCTAGGACCACGATGAGGGCCAGGACGACCGCGCCGATGGCGAAGAAGGCGCGGGTTTTGTTGTCGGCCGAGAAGGCCAGGCCGCCCAGGAGCAGTAGGTGGCCCAGGAGGCCGGCGGCGATCAGCGGGGTGCGCTGCCGGACGGTGACGAAAAGCCTTGAGCGCAAAAGCAGGGCGGTGGCGGCCACGGCGACCAGGACGCGGCCGGGGGTGCCGCCGGAGAGGGCGAGGACCAGGGCGGCGAAGGTGACGAGCACCGTGTAGCCCAGGAGCATGCCGGTGAGAAGCTCCTCGGAGCGGGTCACGGCCGCGAAGACGCGGGTCCTGTCGGGCATGTCCGCGGTGCTGCGGCTGCGAGAAGCGGTCGAGGTGAAGGTCTCCTGCTCGGTGCCGCGAGGCAGGGCGACCGAGGGGACGGGGACCTTGCCGAAGCGGATGGCCAGAACGGGAAGCAGGCCGATGCCGCAGACCAGGAGCGCGAGGAGGATGGCGGCGGCGCCGGCGGCGCCGAAGGAGTCGAGCAGGGCGCCGAGCGCGCCGAAGAGGCCGACCACACCGCCGGCCATGAAGATGCGGGTGCCGTGGCCGACGCCGGCGGCGCCGAGCGCGGCGAAGAGCAGCATGGCGACGCAGCCCACGAGGAGCTGGGGCGAGCCGAGCCAGAGGATGCTGGGAATGACTCCCTCTTGGACCTCGGCGTCGCCGAGCAGGAGGGCACCTCCGGCGAAGGCGTAGGGCAGGGCGAAGCCGGCGAGGGCGGAACCGGCGATGCCGTCGCCGTAGGCGCGGGAGGCGAGGACGCCGCCGACCAGGAGGAGGACGGCGACGGTCAAGGACATGTAGGCGCCGGGCGCCCAGCCGGGCCCGCCGCGCAGCAGTGAGACCACGCCTGCGAGGAGCAGGAGGGCGGCACCGGCCAACGTGGAGACGCGGGTGGCGCCGCCGGACCAGGTGGCGCCGTGCTTGCGAGCGCCCGCGGCGATGGCCTCGACGACGTCGTCGTACTCGAGCTCGGGCCACTGCTCACGGGCTGGGACGAGGTGGAGGACCTCGCCGTCGCGAACGCCGAGCTGGTTCAGTGCCTTTTCCTCGTCTAGTTGGGAACCGTCGGGCCGGCGCACGACCCACCCTCCATGTTGCTCTCCGTCATCGGCCAGGCCGATTCCCGCGTGGCGCAACAACTCCGGCAGCAGCTCAGCCAGGGCAACCGAACCTGGGAGCGCAACATCGACTCTACGCTGCGTAGTATTGAGCGTGACGCGCGTGAGCCCGGATCCTGAGGTGATGGTGGCAGGGTGAGTCACGCAGATAAGACTGCCACATTATGCCGATCCCCAGGAGCCGGGAACTTCGCCTAACATTGGCTCGCGCGTTAGGGGAGGAGTCTGTCGTGGGAACTCTGATTATCAAGCGGTCGCCGCGGCGTCCCGCACCCGAGATCCCTTCTGGCGAGCTGATTATTGACCCGCCGCCAGAGATCCCGCAGGCGCAAGGGGCGAAGTGGCAGCAGCTGCTGATGATGCTGCCCATGCTCGGCGGCACGCTTTCCATGGCCATGATGTATGGGATGGGCGGCACCGGCAACAAGATGACCTATGTGGCCGGTGGGCTCATGGGTCTTTCGAGTCTTGGCATGTTGGCGTCGGGCATAGCCAATCAGGCGGGTGGGCCTAAGAAGGCGGAGATGATCGCCGCTCGGCGGGAGTACTTGCGGCACCTGGCCGGTTTGAGGCGGAACGCGCGGCGGACGGTTCAGCAACAGCGGCATGGTCTTTACTACCGCCACCCGGATCCGCAGCGACTCTGGTCCACTGTGGACAGTTACCGGCTGTGGGAGCGGCGACCGCACGATCCTGACTTCGGAATCGTGCGCGTGGCGGTAGGCCCGCAAACGCTGGCGACGCCGTTGCAGCCGCCGGAGACGCGGCCGCTGGAGGAGCTGGAGCCGATGACGGCGGGCTCGCTGCGCCGGTTCCTCGACGCGTATTCGGTGGTCGATGAGCTGCCGGTGGCCTTGTCGATACGCGCGTTCGGGCGCGTGTTCATCCGCAACGAGGTCGCGCAGAGCTCGTATCGCGGGCAGTTCGCGCCGGAGGACGAGGGGTCCGAGGCGCATGCCTTGGTGCGGGCCATGGTTTCGCAGCTGTCGGTGTTCCATGCTCCCGATGACCTTCTGGTGGCGATCTGCTGCTCGCCGTACCGGAGGGAGAACTGGGAGTGGGTCAAGTGGCTGCCGCACAGCCAACATCCCTCCAAATTGGACGCTCTTGGTTCGGTCAGGCTCTTCGCCAACACGGCCGCGGAGCTGGAGCGAATGCTCGATGACGTGATCGCCAACCGGCCGCGGTTCGGCGCCGGTGACGGGGCTCCGCACGTGGTCGTGGTGCTCGATGGTGCGGACATGACCAACTCCGCGCACCTGTCGTTGCCGGAAGGGCTGGCGGGCGTCACGATTCTTGATCTGGATTCGATGCCGCCGAGGTTGCTCGACCGCAGCATGCTGACCTTGGAGGTGGTGAGCCGCACGCGGGAGTTGCAGACCACGACCGCGGTTTCCGAGGCCGAGGTCGGCAAGGCCGACCGGTTGAGCGTGGCGGAGGCGGAGTCCTTGGCGCGCAGGCTTTCCCCGCTGCGTCTCAGCGCCGCGGCCCACCGGTCCGAGACGGCCATGACCACCGAGAAGGGTCTGCAGGATCTGCTGGGAATCCCCGATCCGGAACGGTTCGACGTGGCTTACGGGTGGGCGCCGCGGGCAAACCGCAACCGGCTGCGCACGGCGTTCGGGGTGGGCCCGGACGGCAACCCGGTGGAACTCGACATCAAAGAGTCGGCCCAGGATGGGATGGGGCCGCATGGTCTGCTGATCGGGGCCACGGGTTCGGGTAAGTCGGAGTTCCTCAGGACATTGGTGTTGGGGCTCGCGGCGACACACTCGTCCGAGATCCTGAATTTCGTGCTGGTGGACTTCAAGGGTGGTGCGACGTTCGCGTCGCTGGACAAGCTGCCGCACACGTCCGCGGTGATCACCAACCTCGAGGGCCAGAGCGGCATGGTCGACCGCATGGGCGACGCCATCGTCGGTGAGGTCATGCGCCGGCAGGAAATGCTGGCCAAGGCGGGAAACTTCGCCAACCTGAAGGACTACGAGAAGGCGAGGGAGGGCGGCGCGGCGTTGGCGCCGATGGCGTCGCTGTTCATCGTCTGTGACGAGTTCTCCGAGATGCTCACGGCCAATCCCGAGTTCATCGAGATCTTCGTCCAGATTGGACGTGTCGGCCGATCTATTGGCATGCATCTGTTGCTGGCCAGCCAGAGGTTGGAAGAGGGGCGCCTGCGGGGGTTGGATACCCACCTTTCGTACCGGGTGGGTCTGCGGACCTTCTCGGCGATGGAGTCGCGGGCGGTACTCGGGGTCGGGGACGCGTTCGATCTGCCCAAGGCGCCGGGGCACGGTTATCTGAAGTTCGGATCCGAGCCGCTGCAGCGGTTCAAGGCCGCCTATGTGTCGGGGTCGTTCAAGCGGGCGGGAGATCCCAAGACGCCACGGCGCAGCCCCGAGCTGGACCTGATCCACGAGTTCACCACGCGATTCGTGCCCATCCCGGAGAAGCCCAAGGACGCCGAGCCCGAGGTGAACTGGGACGTCAAGCCGGGCGAGAGCCTGATGGACGTGATGATCGAGCGGATGGTGGGCCAGGGTCCGCCGGCGCACCAGGTGTGGTTGCCGCCGTTGGATATTTCGGATCCGCTGGATCTGCCGTTCGGCCAGATCGGGCTGGTCGAGGGGCGTGGGCTCACGGTCGCCAATCCGGAGCTTCGGGGCGGTCTGCGGGTACCAATTGGAATTATTGACAAGCCCGCGTTGCAGTTGCGTGACCTTCAATGGCTTCGCCTGGCCGAAGGTTCGGCCGGTCACGTGGCGATCGCCGGCGGTGGGCAGAGCGGCAAGTCGCAGCTGCTGCGTGTGATCGTCCTAGGGTTGGCGTTGACCCATACACCGCAAGAGGTTCAGATCTACTGCCTGGACTTCGGTGGTGGTTCGCTGGGCGCGATGCGAGATCTGCCGCATGTGGGTGGTGTCGCCGGGCGTCTTGACGCGCTGCAGGTGCGCCGGACCGTGGCCGAGGTCGCCGAGCTGCTCAACAACCGTGAGGCGCGCTTCGCCCAGCACGGGATCGATTCGATGGTCGCCTATAGGAAGCTGCGGGCGGCGGGCCGGTTCACCGACGACCCCTACGGGGACGTGTTCCTGGTGGTCGATGGCTGGACGACGATCCGCGAGACATTCGACGACCTGGAGCCGGTCATCACGGACATCACCACGCGTGGTCTGGCCTATGGCGTGCACGTCATCGCGTCGACGCTGCGCTGGCGCGACTTCCGCCCGGCCATCGCCGACCAGTTCGGGTCGAAGGTCGAGCTCAAGCTGGGTGATCCCAGCGACTCGATCTGCCGTAACCGCAAGGTGGCACCGAATGTGCCGACCCGACCGGGGTTCGGGGTGACTGCGGATGGTTTGTTCACGCTGGCCCTGCGGCCAGAGGTGGATCAGGTCGGCACGTCCGAGGAACTGATCAAGCAGGTCACCAAGCATTGGACGGGCACGCCGGCGCCGCGGGTGCGGATGCTTCCCAACGTGTACCCGTTCGACAAGATGTCGTACGAAGGGCTGGACCGTTGGGCGCTGCCGATCGGCGTCGCCGACGACCTCACCCCGGCCATGCTCGACTTCATGAGCGACGTGCACCTGGTGGCGTTCGGCGAAAGCGAGTGCGGTAAGTCCACGATGCTGCGCCAGATCGCCACGTCGATCACCAAGCGGTACACGTCGGAGGAAGCGAAGATCCTCATCGTCGACCCGAGGCGCAGCCTGCTCGGTGCGGTGACCACACCACACCTGATCGGCAACGTGAACTCGCTGGCCCAGGTCGGCGACTACATGAACGCCATCGCCGGCAAGATGAACGAGCGCCGCCCGCCGGCCGACGTCACCCCGCAGCAGATGCGGGAGCGCCCGTGGCTCGCGGGCCGGGGTGAGTTCTTCCTGATCATCGATGACTACGACATCGTCGCGTCGACGGGCGCGCACCCGTTGCAGCCGTTGGTGACCTACCTGTTCGAGGCGAAGGATGTGGGCCTGCACCTGATCACCGTGTCGAATGCCAACTGGGGCCGGGCCGGGTTCGACCCGGCGCTGTCCCAGCTGAAGTCGGCGGGCTCACCATACCTGCTGATGTCGGCGGACAAGAGCCTGTCCAACCCGTTCGGCGGTGCGATCAGGAACGAAAAGATGCCACCGGGCCGTGGCAAGCTCGTCGGGCGGCGCGGGGCGCGCCTCGTGCAGCTCGCCGACCTGCCCGCCTACTGATCTGTTGCTTCTTCGGCCGCGATGCGGGCCCGCTCGCGGTCGAAGGAGTGCTTGATCTCGGCCTCGGCTTCGGCACGACCCACCCAGGTCGCGCCCTCGACGCTCTTGCCGGGCTCAAGGTCCTTGTACACCTCGAAGAAGTGCTGGATCTCCAGGCGGTCGAACTCGGGAACGTGGTGGATGTCGCGCAGGTGCTCCAGCCGTGGGTCGTCGGCCGGCACGCACAGCACCTTGTCATCGCCGCCCTTCTCGTCGCGCATGCGGAACATGCCGATGGCGCGGCAGCGGATCAGGCAGCCCGGAAAGGTCGGTTCCTGGACAAGAACGAGGGCGTCGAGCGGGTCACCATCCTCGCCTAGCGTGTGCTCGATGAAGCCATAGTCGGCCGGGTACTGGGTGGAGGTGAAGAGGGTGCGATCGAGGCGGATGCGCCCCGTGACGTGATCCACCTCGTACTTGTTGCGCTGCCCCTTCGGGATCTCCACGGTGACGTCGAAGTCCATCTCCAGCTCCGGTCTTCCAGGTATGTTCGGTTGGGCTAGTCTCGCCTAGCCCAGGTGCGAAACCCAAAGGAGGCTCCGTTGGGGAGGCCAGGTTCACAGTACGGCGAGGAGCCACCCCCGGAGGCCGATTTGCTTGGCGAGAGTTATCCACAGGCTTCCCAGCAGGGGCTCCCTGCTTATCCACCCAGTTATCCACAGGTCGGCGAGGTGCCGACAGACGCTTATCCACACGTTATCCACAGCCCGGCGGTGAGGGCTGTGGATAACGCTGGGGATGCGCCGGTGGGCTGGGGACAAAGGATGGGTTACGCGGCTCAAGGCGGGCAAATTCCCTCTGCTGCAGGGGCTGAAGCGCAGGAAACCGTCGGGTTCGGCGCTCAGGATACGGCGGCATTTGGATCGCCGGGTGCGTCCGCGGGGCAGGGGGCGGCGGGTTATCCACAGGGTCAAGGTTCGCCTGTAGGACATGCGGCATATGCCGGTTACGCACAGAGTCATGCGTCGTTTGTGGATCAGGGGCCTGCGGCGGCGGTGTCGGGGCAGGCCGGTTATGCACAAGGGCAAAGCGGCCAAGCGCAGGCGGCGGGCGCGCACGGGCCAGTCGGTTATGCACAGGGTCGCGGGCAAGAGTCCGGGTTGTATGTGCATGGGAGTTTTGCACAGGCTGAGGGAGCTCAATTGGGGATAACGCAAGACTCGAGCGCGTGGGGAAGCTCAGGTTATCCACAGGGCGAGGGCTCGATTGCGGGGCAGGTGCCGGGGTCGGCGGGGAGCGCGGGTTATGCACAGGGGCCGGGCTCCCATGGTGGTCCTGCGGCTTGGTCGCAGGGTGTCGAGGGCTCGGGTGGACAGTCGCGGGGACTTGGTGGGGCGAAGGGTGTGCGGGCTCAGGCCGTTGGCGGGCAAGGGCTTTCGGTGGGACCTGGGCGCGTGGGTCAACCACAGTCGGGGCGGCGGCCGGGTCCGGCCGGAGCCGGGAAGCGAAAGCGGCAAAGGTGGCCGTGGGTGGCGGCCGCGTGTCTGGTGCTCGTCTTGAGCGTGTCGATCGGCGGGATCTTGGTATTCGAGCCCGACCTGTTGACCGGGGCCAACGCGATTCCGAGCCCTTCCGCCACGACCGAGAAACTGCCTGGGCCGGCGCTGGCCGCCGCCGGGACGCAACCGCCGTCCACAGCGGGTTTGGCGGCGCAGCTTGAGCCACTGCTGACCGGGACGGTACTGGGCAACTCGATCCGGGTCTCGATGGTGGACCTTCGCACGGGGCGGCCCATCTTCGAACGGGACCCGAATGTCGCCACGACCCCGGCCTCCAACGCGAAGCTGGTGACGGCCGCCGCGGTGCTGGCCACGCTCGGCGCGGCGCACAGGATCACGACCAAGGCGGTGGCCGGGGCGAACCCGGGCGAGGTGGTGCTGGTCGGGTCGGGGGACGCCACCCTGGGCGTCGGGCCGGACGCGTACTACGTGGGCGCGGCGAGGCTTGACGATCTGGCGGCTCAGGTGAAGACGGCATTGGGCGGGACGGCTCCGACCAAGGTGATTGTGGACGGTTCGCTGTACCAGGGGCCGGTGCTCGGTCCGGCTTGGGATCCGACCGCGCCGACCGAGGGGTACGTCGCCACGATCACCGCGTTGATGACCGATGGCGGGCGAGCCAACCCTAAGGATCATGAGCCGCCGGCCGAGAGGTTCGCCGATCCGGAGATGGCTGCCGGTCAATCGTTCGCGAGGCTGCTGGGCGTCACCGAGGTCGTCAAGGGCAAGGCGGCCCCTGGCGCGGCGACCCTCGGCCAGGTCAAGTCCGGCCCGATGATCCGCCAGCTCGAGGTGATGATGGGCGAGAGCGACAATGTGCTGGCCGAGTCGCTGGCACGCCAGGTCGCCATCGCGAAGGGCAAGCCGGCCTCGTTCGATGGGGCGGCGGAGGCGCTGGAGCAGGTGCTGACCGAGCTGAACCTGCCGCAGGGGCAGTTCGACCTGGCGGACGGCTCCGGGTACTCGAAGAACAACCGGCTCAGCCCCTCGGTGCTGACGGGCTTGCTGTCCAAGGCGGCCGGCGGCGCGAAACCCGGGCTGACGGACCTGTTCAACCTGCTGCCGGTATCCGGCTGGTCGGGCTCGATGGACTACCGCTTCGCCAAGCCGGAGGCGTCCAACGCGCTCGGACTGGTCCGGGCCAAGAGCGGCACGCTCAGAGGGGTCAACTCGATCTCGGGTGTGGTCCAGACGGCCGACGGTGCGCTCATCGCCTTCGCGGTGCTCGCCGAGAACGTACCGACCTGGCAGTACCCAGCACAGGACGCCCTGGACAGGATCGTGGCGAAGGTCGCGTCATGCGGCTGCCCGTAGCGACGGCCGCAGCAAGCCGGCCGAGCGCTGGACGGTGATCCCGCCCGGGAGCATCGCGGGGCCCTGGCCGTGCCAGGCCACGACCATGGCGTCGAGCGCGGCGACGTGACGGTGCGAGAGCGCGGCCCCGGGCACGCCCAACGAGAGCGCCCAGCCGTGCAGGACACGGGTGCGGATCGGGTCCGGCAAGGACGACAGCGCCTCCACGGAGAGGCCGTCCCCGGCCACACACTGTCCAAACGCGACAGTCGCGAGGGAGTCGAGGTAGGCCGAATCCGCGGCAACCAACGACGCTGTCCGGGCGAGGTTTGGTACCACGTCATGTCCTAAAGCTTTTAAAAGCGCCGGCATACCCTCCTGGCGCAAGCGGGCACGGGCATAGGCGCGGTCGGCGTTGTGCGGATCCTCCCACGGGACAAGGTTTTGCGCCGCGCAAGCGGCGCGCAGGGTCTGCCGCGACAAACCCAGTAGGGGGCGCGCGAACGAGATGCCATCGATCACGCGGATGGCGGGCATGCCGGACAGGCCGCGCGGGCCGCTACCGCGAGCGAGCGCCAGCAGGACCGTCTCGGCCTGGTCGTCCTCGGTGTGACCGAGCAGAACAATGCGAGCGCCGAGCCTGGAAGCGGCGGACGCCAAGGCGGCATAGCGCGCGTCGCGGGCGGCTGCCTCAGGGCCGCCCGGGCCATCCACTTGGACGACAAGCACTTCGGCCGGGGACAGGCCGGTCGACGCGGCCCACTTCGCCACGTCAGCCGCCTGGGAGTCGGAGCCGGGCTGCAACTGGTGGTCGACGGTCAACAGGCCGGCACGCCAACCCAACCGCGGCGCGACAAAGGCGAGCGCCGCCGCGAGGGCAAGGGAGTCGGCACCGCCGGAGACCGCCGCCAGCGCCAGACCGGGATCGTCCATTTTGGACAACACCGAGCGGACCGCGACACGGACCGCGGCGACCGAAGGGTCAAGGCGCGACACGGGTGATCCACGCGCCGGGATCCGGCAGCTCGCCGATGAGCGGAACCGTTTCGGGCGAAGTGAACACCTTGTTGAATCGCTCCATGCCGACCTCGTCGACGACGTGCGAGACGAACTTCCTGCCCTGTGCATACTGCTTGAGCTTTATGTCCATGCCGAACAGGCGGCGCAGGTACTGCTCGAGCGGGCTGGCCGCGTTGCGCCGGCGGTCGAAGCTGGCCCGGATCTGGGCGACCGATCCGATCACGTCAGGGCCGACGCCGTCCATCACGAACTCGGCGTGCCCCTCGAGCAGCGTCAGGATGCAGGTCAGCCGGTCGAGGATCACCTTCTGCTCCGGCGTCTGCACCACGTCGAGCAGGCTCGCGCCCTCGTGTCCCCGGGCCACGTCGAAGATCCGGCTCGCGGCGCGCATCAGCTGCCCGGACGGCTCGGCGGCGTCGATGTAGGCCCGCACCTCGCTGAGGAAGTGCCCGCGCAGCCAGGGCACGGCGGTGAACTGGGTGCGGTGGGTCATCTCGTGGATGCAGACCCACAGCCGGAAGTCGTGCGGGTCGACCCGCAGCTTGCGCTCGACCGCCACGACGTTGGGCGCCACCAGGAGCAGCTGGCCGGGGTCGCGCTCGAAGACGTCATACTGCCCCAGCACCTTGCCGGACAGGTAGGCCAGCAGCGCGCCCGCCTGCACGCCGGCGATCTTGGACCCGACCGCGCTCGCCACCTGGGGGGTCTTGCGCAAGAGCTTGTCCGCCAACGGGTTTATCACCGACTTGAGGCCGGCGACGTTGACCGCGGCCCAGGTCGGCCGGTCCACGACCTTGACACCACCGTCGTCGAGCACCGGCGTCAGGCCGGTGTAGGCCGCCACGTGCCCCTCAGCCTCGGACGCAAGCACCCTGAGCTGGGCAACCACGGAAGTTGCCTCGCCCATGCTGACCGTCGGGCCGGTCGGGCCGAGGCGGGCGGCGGTCGAGATGGCAAGATCCCAGTCCACAAGTGCCATACAACGACAGTACTGTGTTCTTATGCGCTCGCCTGTTTTCGCCAGTAATGGGATTGTCGCGACGAGCCAGCCGCTTGCGGCGCAGGTGGGGCTGGCGATCTTGCGGGAGGGTGGGAGCGCGGTCGACGCCGCCATCGCCACGGCGGTCACCCTGACCGTCGTGCAGCCGGGCTCCAACGACATCGGCGGTGATCTGTTCGCCCAGGTGTGGGACGGCGAGCGGCTGCACGGGATCAACGGCTCCGGGCGCACCCCGGCGGCGCTGACCTTCGAGCACGTCAAGGCCAAGGCGGCGGAGCCGGTGGCGGCGCTGGGCGGCGCTCAGGGGGAGGCCGAGCTGGCCCCGCCGGCGCGCGGCTGGACGCCGGTGACCGTGCCGGGCGCCCCGGCCGCCTGGCGGGATCTGCACGAGCGCTTCGGGCGCCTGCCGTTCGAACGCCTATTCATCGACGCGATTCGCTACGCCGAGGAGGGCTTCCCGGTCTCGCCGGTGGTGGCGGCGAGCTGGGCTCGGGCCGAGGCAAACGCGCCGGACCTGCCGGAGACCCGGTTCTGGAAGGACGTCTACGGCCGGGCGCCCAAGGCGGGCGAGATCCATCGCAACCCCGGCAAGGGGCGGACGCTGCGCCTGATCTCCGGCAGCCACGCGGCCGAGTTGTACCACGGCGAGATCGCCGAGGTGATCGCCGAGTTCGCCCGCGAGACTGGTGGGCTGCTGACAAAGGCCGACCTGGAGGCGCACGCCAGCGAGTGGGTGGAGCCGATGAGCGTGGGCTACCGGGGCTACACGGTCCACGAACTGCCGCCCAACGGGCAGGGGTTCGCCGCCCTGGAAGCCCTGGCGATCCTCGACGGCCTGGCCGACCACGGGCTGCACGAGCAGATCGAGGCGATGAAACTGGGGTTCGCCGACGCCCACGCCTATGTGGCCGATGGCGCCGACATGACCGGTTTCCTTGACACGTCCTACATCGAGCAGCGCCGGAAGCTGATCGGGGAGGCGGCGATGCTGCCGGAGCCGGGCGATCCGATGCGCGGCGGCACGGTGTATCTCGCGGCGGCCGACGCCGACGGCACGATGGTGAGCCTGATCCAGTCCAACTACATGGGCTTCGGCGCCTACGTGGTGCTGCCGGAGTACGGTTTCAGCCTGCAGAACCGGGGGGCTGGACTGTCGCTTGTGGACAGTCACCCGAACGCCGCCGGTCCGGGCAAGCGGCCCTTCCACACCATCATCCCCGGCTTCCTCAGCCACGACGGCCAGGCGGTCGGCCCGTTCGGCGTGATGGGCGCGCACATGCAGCCCCAGGGCCACCTGCAGGTCGTGCTCCACACCGTGGACGGCCATCTCGATCCCCAGGCGGCGCTTGGGCGGCCTCGCTGGTACTGGAACGCCGGCCGGCAGGTGTTCGTCGAGCCGGAGCTGGAAGGGCAGGACGAACTGCGCAGCCGCGGGCACGAACTCACCGTCGCGCCCGAGCGCGGCATGTTCGGTATGGGGCAGGCGATCTGGCGGATGTCGGACAACGTCTATGTCGCCGGGTCGGAGCCGCGGGCGGACGGGCAAGCCGCCGCTTGGTAACAGCGGCTTACTCCGGCGCCTTCGGCGCCGGCGTGGTCAGCCCCTGAAGGTCTGGCGATAGAGCTGCGGGGTGGTGCCCGCGCGTTTGGTGAAGTGATGCCGCAGGGTGGCCGAGTCGCCGAAGCCCGCCCTGGTGGCGACCTGCTCGATGGGCAGATCGGTCTCCTCGAGCAGGCGCCGGGCGAACAGCACCCGCTGGTGCGTCAGCCAGTCGTGCGGGCTCGCGCCCACCTGTGCCCGGAAGCGCCGGGCGAACGTGCGCGGGGACATGCTGGTGCGCTGGGCCAGATCGTCGACGGTCAGCGGCTCGTCGAGGTGGGTGAGCAACCACTCGAGCAGGGGCTGGAGCGTGTCGCAGTCGGTCTGCTCGGGGATCGGCGCCTCGATGAACTGGGTCTGGCCGCCGGCCCGGTGCGGCGCCACCACCATGCGCCGGGCGAGCTTCGTCGCGATCCTCGAGCCGTGCTCCTGCCGGACGAGGTGCAGACACGCGTCTATGCCCGCGGCGGTGCCGGCGGACGTGATGATCCTTCCGTCCTGAATGTAGAGCGCATCGGGTACCACATTTGCATTTGGATAACGGGCGGCAAGCTCGTCGGCGTATTTCCAGTGAGTCGTGCAGCGCCGCCCGTCGAGCAGACCCGCCTGCCCCAGGGCGAAGGCGCCGGAGCAGACCGACAGAATCCACGCCCCACGCTCGGCCGCGCGAACAAGTGCGTCGATGGCCGGCCGGGGCAGTGGCGTGGCGACCGGGTGGGCGGGGACCGCGACGAGGTCGGCTGTGTCAACCGGGGTCAGGTCGGCGTGCGGGGTGATCATGAACCCGGCGCCGCTGGTGACTGGTCGGCCGTCCACCGAACACAGGGCGAAGTCATAGCGTGGGAATCCATCGATGGCCCGGTCGGTGCCGAAGACCTCGCAGAGCACCCCGAGCTCGAACGGAGCGATCTCGTCGAAGGCGAGCACCGCCACTGTGGTCAGCATGTGATGGAGCTTACGCCGTGGTTGGCAGCTTTTCGAGGGAGTGCGGCATATCTGCCACTGTCAGGAGCGGACATGGGCAGCGACACTTACAGGCATGACGCCTTTGCTGCTGTTGGTCCTGTTCCTGATCGTCGCGGGGATCGCAGGGAACCTCGGTTGGATCAAGACGAATTCCGACCCCGATCACCCGGAAGAACCGTTCATCCGGCACCCTTAACCTCATGGGCTGGTATGACGCGGACATCGAGCGCGTGATCATCGCTGAGGACGAGATCCGCTCCAAAACCACAGAACTGGCGAAGCAGGTCGCAGCCGATTACGCAGCGGTTGACGGCCTGCTTCTTGTTTGTGTGCTCAAAGGCGCCGTCATGTTCATGGCGGACTTCGCCCGCGCGCTCGGCGCGGTGGGCGGCCCGGCGGTGGAGCTGGAGTTCATGGCCGTGTCGTCCTATGGCCAGGGCACGACCTCGTCCGGTGTGGTGAGGATCCTCAAGGACCTCGATCGGGACATCGCGGGCAAGCATGTGATCGTGGTGGAGGACATCATCGACTCCGGCCTCACGCTCAGCTGGCTTCTCAAGTACCTCGAGTCGAGGTCGGCCAAGACGCTCGATGTCGTCGCGCTGTTCCGCAAGCCCGAGGCGATCAAAATGCCGGTTCCGGTGAAGTATGTCGGGTTTGATATCCCGAGCGAGTTCGTTGTCGGCTATGGACTTGACTACAACGAGCGTTACCGGGAAGTTCCGTACGTGGGGATCCTCCATCCGGACGTATACACAAGGTAGGGGCTGTGGGTTGGGGGACGGCGGATGGGGAAAGTAGTCTGTTCGCTGTGGGCGAAAGGGCCCTGTGAATATCCTGAAGCTTGTGGCCCGGAAGCCCATGCGTTAATGAATGGCGGCTTCCTACGGTGTACCTTCGACTGAGCTGAACTGAGCTGACCCGCCTCTACTGATCAGGACCCGATAAACAGCATGGAGCGAACGCGAATCTTCCGCAGGCCCATCTTTTGGATTTTGGTGGTCATCGCTGGCGCCTTCCTCGTCAGCCAGATGTTCACGAGCGGCCCGACATACAAGGACGTCGACACGTCCTTCGCCCTGGAGCAATTGAACAAGGGCGGCATCAAAAAGGCCCTGATCCAGGACAAGGAGCAGGTGCTCAAGCTCGAGCTTGCCCAAAAGATCACGTTGCCTGATAAGTCGGAGGCCGACCGGATCGAGACTCAATACCCGTCCGGCGGTCCCGCCACCGAGGTCTTCGACAGCGTGCGCGACGCGAAGGCGGAAGGCCGGATCACCGAATCCTTCGACACCGAGGTGACCAGGGAGAGCATGCTGCTGTCGCTGCTGCTCAACCTGCTGCCCATCGCGATCCTCGTTATCTTGCTGCTGCTGTTCATGTCGCAGATGCAGGGCGGCGGCTCCCGCGTGCTCAACTTCGGCAAGTCCAAGGCCAAGCTGGTGAGCAAGGACACGCCCAAGACCACGTTCAACGACGTGGCCGGCGCCGACGAGGCCGTCGAGGAGCTGCACGAGATCAAGGACTTCCTGCAGAATCCGGCGAAGTATCAGGCGCTCGGTGCCAAGATTCCCAAGGGCGTGCTGCTGTTCGGCCCGCCCGGAACGGGCAAGACCCTGCTCGCCCGCGCGGTGGCCGGCGAGGCCGGGGTGCCCTTCTACTCGATCTCCGGTTCGGACTTCGTCGAAATGTTCGTCGGTGTCGGTGCCTCCCGGGTCCGTGACCTGTTCGAGCAGGCCAAGGCGAACGCCCCGGCGATCGTCTTCGTCGACGAGATCGACGCCGTCGGCCGTCACCGTGGCGCGGGCCTCGGCGGCGGGCACGACGAGCGCGAGCAGACCCTCAACCAGCTGCTGGTCGAGATGGACGGCTTCGACGCCAAAGGTGGTGTGATCCTGATCGCCGCCACCAACCGTCCCGACATCCTCGACCCGGCCTTGCTGCGCCCGGGCCGGTTCGACCGCCAGATCGCCGTCGACACCCCGGACATGGAGGGCCGCAAGTCGATCCTGCGCGTCCACGCCAAGGGCAAGCCGTTCACGCCCGACGTCGACCTCGACACGATCGCGCGCCGCACACCCGGCTTCACCGGCGCCGACCTGGCAAACGTGATCAACGAGGCGGCGCTGCTGACGGCCAGGCAGGACAAGAGGGCCATCGGCGACGAGGCGCTCGAGGAGTCGATCGACCGCGTGATCGCCGGACCGCAGCGGCGGACCAGGGTCATGTCCGACCACGAGAAGAAGATCACCGCGTACCACGAGGGCGGTCACGCCCTGGTGGCCTGGGCCCTGCCGCACGCGGCACCGGTGCACAAGGTGACCATCCTGTCGCGTGGCCGGTCGCTCGGGCACACGCTGGTGCTCCCGACCGAGGACAAGTACACCCAGACCCGTGCCGAGATGATCGACACCCTGGCCTACGCGCTCGGTGGGCGCGCCGCCGAGGAGCTCGTCTTCCACGAGCCCACCACGGGCGCGGGCAACGACATCGAAAAGGCGACCGCGATCGCGCGAGCCATGGTCACCCAGTACGGCATGAGCGCCAAGCTCGGCGCGGTGAAGTACGGGACCAGCGGTGACGAGCCGTTCCTGGGCCGCAGCTACGGCCACGAAAAGGACTACTCCGACACCATCGCCGCCGAGATCGACGCCGAGGTCCGCACACTGATCGAACTCGCGCACGACGAGGCGTACGAGATCCTGGTCGAGTACCGCGAGGTGCTGGACAACATCGTGCTCGAGCTGATGGAGAAGGAGACCATCTCCACCCAGGACATGGCCCGTATCTGCGAGCGCGTCGTCAAGCGCCCGCCGATGGCGCCGTTCAACGGGTTCGGCAAGCGCACTCCCTCCACCCAGCCGCCGGTGCAGACACCGTCCGAGCTGGAGAAGGCGGGCTCGACTTCGGGCGGCGCCTCCGGAGCCGCGGAGAGCGCAAACTGAACACCGACGACGCCGAGCTCGATTTCCACGCCGCCAGGCTCATCGACGGCTCCTCCACCGGCATCCCGGTGGAGGAAGCCGTGGATCTCAAGCGCATCGAGAACGCGGTGCGGGAGATCCTGATCGCGCTGGGCGAGGATCCGGAGCGCGACGGGCTACTCAAGACGCCGGCGCGAGTGGCGCGGGCTTATGCGGAGCTTTTCGCCGGGCTGCGCGTCGACCCGGCCAAGGTCCTCAAGACCACTTTCGAGGCCGACCACGACGAATTTGTGCTGGTCAGGGACATCGAGGTGTTTTCCTTGTGCCTTCCCGGCGAGCAACTGGTAAATGCGGTGGGTGGCACGAAGCAAGTCCGCAATGTTGAGGCGGGTGAGGGCCTGTGGACGTTGGTGGACGGAGAGGTACGCGCCACTACGGTCACCGACATCGTCACCCACAAGGTGCGCGACCTTGTCGAGGTTCGCACCGGGAAGGGAACGGTGCAGGCAACCCCGGACCATCCTTTCGCGACGCCTGATGGGTGGGTCGAGGCGAAGGATCTGGCTGGGCGCTTGGTCGAGTGGACGCCGCCGCGTCAACTTTGTCGGAAGCGTTACGAGCCTGAGCCTGGCTACGACTTCGGGTATGCAATCGGTGCCTGCTGCGCGGATGGGACTGTCGCCCCTCGATACATATCATTGATTGTCAATGAGAAGGACTTCGCGCTGCGCTTTGCTGGGGCTGTGCGGGACGCGTTCGGCGTGGAGACCAAGGTCGAGGCGGTCAGCCGACCATCCAGGTTCCGCGTGCGGGTCGCCTCGTCGTATCTGGCCGACTTGATGCGGCAGTACGCCGGCGGCGACGCACACCATATGCGGCAGCGGTTTCCGCGCGTGATCCTCAAGGATCTTGGGACGTTCGAGGGCGACGGCTGGGTTTCGAATCGTGCTGACGCCCGCGATATCACGAGCGGCAATCACCAATTCCTTCAGGAAATCGCCGATGTCATCGGTGCGCGGTTCACACCGAACCGAAAGGGCGCGTCACATCTCTATGTGCGCGATTCGTGGATCCGTAAGCACGGGTTCGCTCCAGAGGACCACCGGACCACGCTGGCCGAGTCGCAATGGGTCATGGTGGAGGATGTCCGGCCGATCCGCGCTATAGGCAACAAGCCTTACACGGTCTACAGCCTCACGTGCGAGCCATATCCGACATTTTTGGTGGAAGGCCACTTAACTCACAACTGCGAGCACCATCTCCTCCCGTTCAGGGGCGTGGCGCACGTCGGGTATCTGCCCGGGGAGGACGGGCGGATCACGGGCCTGTCCAAGCTGGCGCGGCTGGTGGAGGTGTATGCCAGGCGGCCGCAGGTGCAGGAGAGGCTGACATCGCAGGTCGCAGACCTGCTGCTGGAGCAGTTGGGCGCGCGGGGCGTGATCGTGGTGCTCGAGTGCGAGCACACGTGCATGGAGATGCGCGGCATCCGCAAGCCGGGCTCGCGCACGGTGACCAGCGCCATCCGCGGCTTGCTCAAGACGGATCCCAAGACGCGGGCCGAGGCCCTGGCCCTGATCAACGCTCGCTAGTCGGAACGCGGAGTCCTATTAGGACAGTCCCAGTGAGGGCGTCGACGGCGCGGCGTGTTTGATGAGCCGAGCAGGTTGGTCGTGAGGCAACCGACTGGCCGCTACCGCAGTACGGTTCCTTCGGAAGGCATCGCGCAGCACCCACGTCCAAAACCAAAGCGCCGCAATAGATCCGGCCGCAGGTATCGGGGCCGCTAAGGACAGGACCGACAGCTGGACTTTCCTCACAGGATTATGAACAGCAGCGCGGCGAGCGCCACCGGCGCGAGTGTGACCAGGGCGCCGGCACGGGGAGTGCGGGACCGGCGAGGGTACAGGATGCTGATGAGCACGGCGGCGATCGCCCACAGCATCGCGGCCATGATCAGGCCGCAGGCTACGGCGTAGACCTCGCGGCTGCTCGCGTCGGCGAGCAGGGTGAACAACACCTGGACGAGCGTGGCGGCGATCCCGGCCCCGCCGTAGAAGAGCAGGTTTCGCCGGAACGCCCTGGCTTCGGGCTCGTCGAGGCGGGCCAGCGTGCTGTCGGCCACGTCCACTTCGGAGCGTGCCTGGCGCAGGGCGGTGAGGACCACGTGCGGTCCACCCTCGACGGCCTGGGCGGCGGCGTGCTGCTCAACCGGGCCGGGCACGAGCGCGGGCGGGGAGGCGCCGACCTGAAGGGCGGAC